>ERZ808028.1597-NODE-1597-length-13085-cov-5.830489_pt1 | contig 13085 bp, 14 predicted proteins | sample MGYA00380184_ERZ808028 | MGnify/ENA primary metagenome ERZ808028 (study PRJEB31490, sample SAMN06133397) | mouse gut metagenome | isolation source: J8_1 | host: mice | place: China: Chengdu | collected 2015-05 ...
TGCACAATCAGGCGGTGGTTCCGAGCGTGGCGTTCTGCATCCCTCTGCTTGTTCAGCAAAATCTTTACCTGGTTCTCATACTGTTGGGCTTCCTTCTTGGCTTTGTCACGCTGTTTCAGCAGGGATTCTTTTTTGTCCATTGGCATCTCTCCTAACATGAGCGAGGGGGACAAGCAGCCGCTTGTCCCCCTCTGCGAAATTTGAGGGGACTGCCCTCACTTGGTAAGCCACTTACAGGCTGTTGGTGGGGTCAATCCAGAGAGAAATTTTGAAATTTTTTTCGGACAGCTTCGATAGAATCACGGACGGCATACTTGGAGCAGCCGTATAGCAGTCCAATCTCATCATAGGTATAGTCGTACAGCGCAAAAAGCAAAAACCTCTCCCGCTGAATTGTCGTGCAGGTGTCCAAAATGGACAGCAGCAGAGCCAAAGTTTCCCGCTGACATACGATGTCCTCCGGTGTGGGCTGGTAGGGCAGCAGGCCCTCGACAGCGACTATGTACTCGTCAAACTCCCGATCATCCCAATGCCGCCGTTTTTCGTGATAGAGGTTCTCGGCCTTCCGTCTGCCCTGGTTGTAGCACTCGGCCACTTCATCACTGACTTCAACAGACACTATGCGCCCATTGATTTTGATGGTGATTTCCATCATGTTTTCCTCCTGTTCAGATTTGAGTTTTGCGAAATCTGAACAGGAGGTGGGGAGCGGCATCGAGGTAATCCGCTCGGCCTATTTATCAGTGTGAACCGCAGTACACTGTTCGGAGTATGACCGCCCTTTACAGAGCATCGAAATTCACATATTCCTTGCTAAACGGCGCATTACGGCCCACTAAGAAACTCCCTCCATTTTATTAGTGAATTGAGATACATATAAAAGCCGAATTGTGGTGGATTCAATCGAAAGGGCGCATATTGTAGAATGTCCTTGAGGTGAATTGCAATGGATTTTATTCATACCTTGGGTGACACTGTGAAAAAGGCCCGCAAGCGGCTTGGCCTTACCCAACTGAAAGCTGCTGAAATCTGTTCCATCGACTCGCGCACGATCTTGAACATTGAGAACTACCGGGGAAATCCGAAAATGGCGGTTTTGTTCCCTCTGGTTCGCGGGCTTCAGATAGATTCCCAGGAGATTTTCTATCCCGGCATGGAGATCAAAAATCCATCTGTCAGCCAACTCCGGTTCTTAATTGAAGATTGTACCGAGCAGGAGGCCGCAGCCCTGATTCCTGTTGTCCAATCCTTCCTGGGAGCGGTCAGATCGAACGCCGCTGCCGAGATCAAATAGGCCGCAGAACAGAAAAAGAGCCTGCATCCTTACGTCAGTAGGAAGCAGGCTCTGCGCTTTAAGCGTCTGGCTCGTCGCTCAACACCATTTTCAGTTGTGCCACTGTCACCCGGATTTCCTTTTTGCACTTGGGACAGTATAGTGGAAACCTCACCAGGACGGTATCGGAATACACCTTAGTCCTCGTTCTGCTGCCGCAGACTGGACAGCACACCCAATGGGAAGATTTATCCTTTTCGTTCACACTCATTACCCTTTCCGGCGGCAATCACGCTCTGCGTTCAACGTCCGGCTTTTGTGATCGCCACTCTCACATTCCGTATTAAGGCTGACCTTTCCGCCGGTTTCGCGCCTTGGCCTGTGTCATGGTTTCTTTCACACGTTCAGGAGAAACATGGAGCGCATCAAAGGCCCCTTTGAGTAACTCCTGTTCGCTGAAAGAAAGTTCTGCCTTTTCTTTGAAAGAAGCGATTGTATCCTGTTTTTTCATTTTCTTTTTCTCTCCTTTTCCATTTCAGAGACATCTGAAATCTGTAGCTCTCCTTTGCGGAGCCGGAAAACCACATCAGCTTCTTTCGCCAGTTCGTTGGAGTGTGTCACGATTACCACGCATTTACCAGAGTTGTGGGCGCTTTCTTTGAGAATGGCGGTGATCTCGGCAGCAGTATCCTCGTCCAAGTTCCCGGTCGGTTCATCGCCCAAGATAACCTGTGCGTCACTGGCCAGGGCGCGGGCGATTGCTACACGCTGCTGCTGGCCCCCGGACAGCTTCAGCACGTTCCGCTTTGCTTCTTCTGCGGTCAGACCCAACTGCTCCAGGATGGGGAGCGGCGGATGCTTGGCAGTCAGGGCTACATTTTCCACCGGCGTTAAGTAGTCGATCAGATTGTAGCTCTGGAAGATAAACGCCACATGACTGCGCCGGTGATCGGCAAGGCCGGTTTTGGCAATGTCCTCCCCCTGATACAAAATCTGACCGCTGGAGGGACTGTCCAGACCGCCCAGCAGGGACAGGAGCGTGGTCTTGCCACACCCAGAGGGGCCAAGGATGGCATACATCTTGCCCTGCTCCATTTGGGCGTTGATACCCCGCAGAACACTCTTTTTGTTTTCGTAGGAATATTGCAGGCCCTTTACTTCTAAAATGCTCATAATCAAAACCTCCTTTAGCTCATTTGGGATAAGATATTTTTCGGCTTCATTTTGACTACCGTCAGAGATGCCAGCACAACAGCGGCGGTGCAGATCACCATTCCCAGCAAGTAGACCCAAAGCAGGTGTTCCGCCGTAACGTGGACTTCAATGCTGTCGGGGGCCACCATGTTCGAGGTGTCATAGGGGATATACTGACCTGTGATGTCCAGATACTCCGTCCCATCGTCAGGGGTTTCGATCTCCGGGATAGGCTGTGTCTCCGCCACTTGGCTGAACAGCAGATTGCTCGTTCCCTGTGCAATCGCTCCGCTGGAAAAATAGGACAGGCCAAAGGCAATTACGGCAATCATCAGCGTTTCAAGGATGTACTGCGCCACAATTTTGATTTTGCTCACCCCTATGGAAAGCAAGATGCCTGTTTCATGCGTTCTCTGCTTGATCCACATATTGAGAATCAGAGCCAGAATGCCGATGCTGACAATCACGATGCCGATAATCAATCCCGTCACCATGTTCTGCATAGCGGTCAGGGAGGACGCCACAGCTTCATAGGCCGTATTGTCAACCGTCAGTTTGAAGCAGCTCCAGTCCAGGTCTAACTTCTGTATCTGAGCTGCGATTTTATCAATATCCCTGGGGTCGTCCACGAAAAACTCCACGCCATTGTCATACTGGATAACATCGTACATCATAATCTCCTGCATGGCTTTGTGGTCGATAATCAGGCGATTCCGTTTGTCTGTTGACGTGGTGTTAAATTGTCCGTTGTCCATAGCAACTTCATATATACCGACAATTTTCAGCGACACGTCAGGATAGCCACCTGCGTCATAGCTGCATTGCACAGTGATGGTATCGCCCAGTTTCAAACCGTTTCTTTCAGCAAGTGCAGTGCTGATCAGGGCGGTGTGATCGTCCTCCAGGGTGATGTGACGGCCCTCGACCAGTTTGAAAGCCCCTCGCCGGAAGTAGTTGAAATACTCGGAATTAGAAACGGAGGGGAGGCGGCTGTAATCTCTCGTTTGTCCGAAGCTAATGCCTGGAATAAACGAAAAATCCATTGCAAAGACGCTGCCATCACCTATACCGTTATAGTCACGGATACCCTTGACGCTCATAACCTTTTCAATATCTGCGTCAGTGATCGGCGTACCTGTGTAGTCTACCAGCACACCGCCAATGCCTTGCTGGTATGTCCAGTTCTGGCTGTTGTCCATATCCCGTTCCAGCTTAATACTCCCGCCTACGGACTGCCGCAGGCTCAATGTGGACTGGTCTGCTGCCGCCAGAATGGAAAGCCCAGTCAGAACGAATGTAGAAATCATGAACAGGGTCAACAGCAGGATCAGCGTTTTTCCTCTTTTCCTGGTCGTGTAGAAAAATGCTCGTCTTATCATATTGCGGCCTCCTTAACTCATTTTCGATAAGATTTCTTTGGGATGAAGATGGAAAATCGGATATGCGGCTACCATTACACCAGCCATTACCACAAAAACCTCAATCCCGTATTGCAGAAGCAATTTCCAGGCCGGGAGGCCGACATTGACTGCGCCGACCATGTTTCGCAGGAACGTCCCAATCTGCACAACGGCAAAATAGCTGACAGGGCAGGAAAAAAGGAATGCCAGAAGCAGGATCGCCGTGGTTTCAACTAAAAACTGTGTGACGATATCCCTTTTTGTTACTCCAACTGCCAGCAGGACGCCGACTTCATGGACACGCCCCCGGATACGCATGGCGAGTATCAGAAAGAGGACAACTATGCTGACGGTAATTGCTGAAACGATCAGGAGTGTTGTCAGCCGTCCAATGGTTGAAAGCTGATAAGCAATAGCGTCGTACTCTGCCGTATCCACCAGAAGCGTGTAGTCCTCCCATTGGAGCGGCACATCCTTCTTGACCTGTTCCATAACTGTTTCCAGTCTGGCCGGGTCGCTGACAAAGAAATCCACCCGCCCCGAATAGGTTCCGGCTGCGCTTTCCGTCAAGGCCCAATAGGTGCTGTGGTCTGTGAAAATGGTGTCGTTGTCAAACTCCATGCTTGGGTCGCTCTCATAAATGCCGATAATCTCCACCGTTGCCGCCGGGTCTTTGAATGATAATTCGCTGCCGATTTGCAGCTCATTTTCATCCGCCAGTTCCCGGCTGACCAGAGCAACGTGGCGATCCTCTTGGGTAATGTGCCGCCCCTCGGCCAGCGTCAAAATACCGCTGGTAAAGTTCCGGTTCCATGCCGATGATGTATTGGCTGAAATTGTGCCGGAGGGCATACCGGACGGGAAAATGAAGCTGCTGGCCGATGCGGTGGCCGACTGCTGGGCGTTGCAGACTTTGATCTCAGTATTGCCCGCAATCAGGTCAATGTCTTGTTGGGAAATGGGGACAAACTGCATGGCGAAATCTGTTTCGTCCGCGCTGAACTCCATAGGATTTCCACGCAGCGTAAAGGACGCACCTACCGTTTCCCGCAGATTCGTGGCCGCGGCCTGGGTTGCGCTCAATACGGAAAAACTGATCGTAACGAAAATCGTAATCAGCGTAAAGAGCAGGAACAGGGTCAGGCTTTTTCCCCTTTTTCGCGTGTCATAGAGAAAGGCCCGTTTCAGAACATTCAAAAAAAGATACCTCCTATCAATGTGATGGAGGTATCTTAGCACTCTAATGTGGAGCTATTATGGGTGGTATGTGGATCTAATATGGAATTTGCCGGTCAGAAGCAAATTTGAAAAGACATTCCTTCTATATCCTCGGACGGGCTGAACGAGTAGGAAATATCAAGCGACTTCAATATCGTTGCAACGAGGTAAAGCCCCAACCCGTTTCCTCCCGCCGCCCGGTCACGGCCATAATCAGGCCGGTAAAACGGCTCAAAGATATGGGCAAGGTGTTCCGGGGGAATGGGAGTACACTCATTCTCTATGACAAGCTGCCGTCCCTTGCAGGAAATATGAATCACTCCAGCCGGCTTGGTGTAGGAAACTGCATTTGCCAAAATATTTGAAATAGCCTTTTCAATCATACCCTGCGGAAGATGTACGGCAAATGGCCCTCCTACGTCAATAGAAAGCGCAATACCTTTTGCCTTTGCGATGATCTGATACGGCTCTATGACAGCTTTGAGCGCGTCCGCAATCAGAAAATCAGTCTGTTCCTGTTCACCAGCAAACTCCGCCCGTGATGCGTCCAGAATTTCCTTTATCATTTGGGCCAGCCGGTCAGTCAGTTCCTTACATCTGGCAAGATAGGTGTCCCTGTCTTTGTATTTGCCGATACCCAAAAGCATATTTTCCAGCATAACGCTGACAGCGGTAACGGGCGTCTTCAACTCATGGGACGCGGCCCGCAGAAAATTGGATTTTTGAATATCAGCGGCTTCTACCTTTTCAATCTCCTGCTCCAATGTCCGAATTGTGGACAGGAGCGTTTGATATAGACTGTTCACATTGTCAGCCAGCATCCCCATTTCATCCTGCGTATCGTTTGGACAATGGGCAGCAGGCTCCAATTCCCGCATTTTTTCTGTTGCGGCGCTGATCTGTTGAATGGGCCGGGTGAACATCCGGGAATAAGCCAGGGCAAACAGGACGGAGATCACCATGCAAAGTATCGCGGTAAAAGGCAGGATCATCAACACCGCACGGACAGCGTCCTCGATATGCTGACGGGAAACAACGGCGGTAATACTCCCGGCCCCATCAGCAAAGCCCTGCTCTACCTTGAAAAAATCCGCGCCGCCCAGTGGGTTCTCAGCCAGGGAGATTTTCAATCCGTCCTCCGTGGCGGTTGCAATGACCGTCACTTCCACTTTGCCGTCTGGAGAGGATGCGGCAGCTTCTTCTTTGAGTAAATCGACGTGATAGGAAAAATCATCATAGACAACATTAGCATTTGCGCTCCACTTGGCGGCAAAGCTGGTCACATAGTTTACCCGTTCCTCGGATGGAGCGGAGATGATCTGCTCAACCAATCGGGCAGCGTCCGCCTCCAAAGCCTTTTCCTGCTGGTAGTTATAGGCCCACGGCATCAGGAAGTAGATCAGCGTATGGGAAAGCAGGACGATAATCAGCATCAGGCCCAAAGTATAGAGAAATGTTTTAGGGAAAATCTTCAATTTTTTCATTGGCTGACCTCAAGTTTATATCCGATCCCCTTGACTGTTTTAATGCAGTCCAGGTGCAACTTCTTCCGTAAATTCTTAATGTAGGTATCGACCAGCCGGTCAAGCACATAGGAGTTATCGCCCCATACACCATCCAAAATTTGTGTACGGGACAGCACCAGCCCCTGATGCTCAACTAATAATTTCAGCAGGTCAAGCTCCTTTGCAGTGACTTCCAATTCTCCGCTGGTATCATGGGCAGAGTAGCCGGAGAAATTGACGGTTAGATCGCTGTATGTCCATGCGTCTACCTTTTCGACCGGATTGCTCCGGCGCAGCAGAGCGGTGATCCGCTTCCCCAGGATGACCATAGAGAATGGTTTTGTCATGTAGTCATCGGCCTGCCCGTCAAAGCTGGCTACTTGGGTTTGTTCGTCCTCCAGGGCCGTGAGCATAAGTACCGGGACTTGGCTCGTTTTGCGGATGGAATTTAGGACAGCCAGCCCCGTGATGGTAGGCAGCATAATATCCAGCACAACAAGGTCAATTTTGTTTTCAGAAAACAGGGTTATTGCTTCGTCACCGTCAAAAGCTGAAATTGTACTGTGTCCAGCTTCTTGCAGATATTCGCAGACGGCCTCGTTGGTATCAATATCATCCTCAACAATCAGTAAAGTTGCCATTGGCGCACCTCCTTCGGCATAGTGTAACATGGCAATGTGGAGAGAGTATGGAATTTTCTATCTTTTTCAAATTATCGGCATCAAAATATTGGCGGTTAAGCCAACAGCGGCCCAGGCATTATCCCCAGGCCGCTGCTGATTTTTATTGCAGCTTCTCCAAAAGCGCCTGCCGTTTTGCAGTGATCCGCTCCTGTTCAGCCTCGGTGATTTCCCCACTGGCGGTGATTGCTTTGTATTCCAGATACCCGGTGAAGCAGTCCAGCAGCACATCCCACATGATCTCCGGCGTAGCGCACAGTTCCTCACCTGCCCAGGTGTTGGTGCTGGAATCCCATTCCAGCACTGTGTAGCCGTGGGAGGTCATGACGATTTCATATCGGATGTCCTCGGTGAGATAGTCCTTGAAAACCTCCATCACTTTCTCAAAGGTCAGCACCAGCCCCGCCCCCTCAAACATAGACAAGATCGGCCAGGATAATCTCATCGGCCCGCGCCCGGCAGTTGTTGACCAGCCCTACCCACGCCATCTGGTCACAGGCCTTCAATTCCTCGGTCACACCAGCGGCTTTCATCAACTGCGGCAGGAGTGTGTCCATGCGCTGCTCCGCCATCCGCTCGACGCCTTTCAGATGGTCGGCCAGCTTGCCGCTGTTCACCAGCACCATCCACAGTTTGGGCTTATACTCCCGGAGGTAGTCGCGCCGAAGATCACCGTACTTGCCATAGAATACATCCTGCTCCGGTTCCTCGTCAAGTATCAGATCGGGGATATAGTAGTCGCCAACTTTCGTATAGGTTAATTCTGCCATAATGAACCTCCTTGTGTTCAAGTCCCATTGTCCTATTCTTTCCACGAAAAGTCCAGTTGATCGTGTCCCTGTTCGTGAATTTTTGTGGGCAACTGAACTCGTCACAAGGTATTATGGCACATCCTTTCCCAATTTTTGATAATTCAGTCCGTGGGAGGTCTGGCTGCCCCGGTTCTCCGACGTGTTGTAGCTGTCGATGGTTTCCCGGCCCAGCGCGTCGGAGATTTCCTTGGCGTTCTTCCCCCGCCCACTCAAAAATAAAGTACAGTCGCAGTTGTCGCTGATGATGTCGGCGGCGTCCTTGTAGATGGACTTTAACTGCGATTGACTTTGCAAAATAATAGAAGCCGAGATTTCCCGGCTTCGGATGGTGGCGATCAGCTTGTCAAAGTTGGGTATCTGCCCGATGTTGGCGAACTCGTCCAGTATCAGACGCACATGGACGGGAAGCCTCCCGCCGTACACGTCGTCGGCCCGGTCGCACAGCAGATTGATAAGCTGGCTTTGCAGCATCGCCAGAATGAAGTTAAAGGTCGTGTCCGTGTCGCTCATAATCAGGAACAGCGCCGTTTTGCGGTCGCCCAGGGTGTCCAGCTCCATTTCGTCGGTTTCCATCAGCTCACGGACTTCCCGGATGTCAAAGGGCGCTAACCTCGCCCCGCAGGAAATAAGGATAGAGGAACGGGTCTTGCCTGCGGAAAGCAGAAATTTTTGATACTGCCGGACAGCGAAATGCTCCGGCTCCTTTTCCGCAAGCCGGGCGAACATTTCATCCACGGGGCTTTGAAATTCAGCGTCGTCCTCTCTGGCCTCGGAAGCGTTAATCATTTCAAGCAACGTCGTGAAATTCTTTTCGTTCTCCGGGGCCTCGTACCAGATGTAGCCGATCAGGGCGGTATAGAAAAGCCGTTCGGACTTCACCCAAAAATCTTCGGCGGATTTTTCCCCGTCGCCCTTGGTGTTGGCGATGATGGTGTTTACCAGCTTCAAAATATCCTTTTCGCTGTGCAGGTAGGCGAACGGGTTATACCGCATGGACTTGGAAAAATTGATGGTATTCAGCACTTTTATCCGATAGCCGCCCCGTCTTAAAAGCTGTCCCACCTCGATCAAGAGGCTCCCTTTTGGGTCAGTAATGCAATAGCTGCTGTGCATTTGCATAAGCGACGGCTTGACAAAAAACCTCGTCTTGCCGCTGCCAGAACCGCCGATCACCAGCACATTTTTGTTCCGGGCGGTCTTGGGGTCTTTGGGCCTGCCGTTCATCGTCAGCCGTTCGGTCTGCGTGAGCAGAATGTTGTTTTCAAATACGGGGTCGATATACGGGGCGATGTCTTTTGGCCCGCCCCATCTGGCCGAACCATATTCTATCCCGTGGCGGTATTTCTTGGCATTTTTGCCTTTCAGGTACACCGCCAGCCGCACCAGCACAGCGCCCCCGATGCCGATGCACAGATCAAAGGGGTGGAAGCTGGGCAGGCCGTTGGCGAACGCCGCCGCCAGGCTGTCCATGAAGTGGAGCAACTTTTGGGAAGCATCCGCCCCCGCCGCCAGCCGCCACGCCTCGCCCATCTTGCCGAACAGCCACACGATCAGCAAATAGGGCAGGTTGGTGATGATGATTTTCTTTATATCCGGCTTCACAGCTCCATTCCCCTTTCCCTGATCTTCTCCTTGGCCCGCTGGACATTCCGGCCAGCCGCTTCCCGCAGGAAGGACAGCGCCTTGCGGATGGAGGGCTTGGCCTCCCGTGACAGCTTCTTGGTGGTGAACTCCTTGAAAGCCTGTTCCAGATTGTCGGCGTCCCGGCTCTTGAAGATCACGATGTAGTGGGGCGGCTGGGTGGTCTTGTCTTTACGCAAGGTGAAGTCCACGCCGTATTTCTTGGCGCAGGGCTTGAAAGCGGCGATGTTGGCGTCGGTGATCTCAATGTTGGACAGCGCCGCCCCGTGCTGCTTCAACTGCTTTAGGCTCTGCTGGCCGTGGTGGAGCTTGGGGCCGTGCTTCCGGGCCTCCAAATACTTTTTTAGGGCCATTTGCAGCACTTGGGCCGTCAGCTTCCCGGTTTTCATGGATAATGCGATGGTCTTTTGAGTGACTTCCTCCTGCAAGCGTCATACCTCCTTTGCCAGAAGCCGGGGATAAAAACTAAGGCGGCACTACCAGCCGCCGAAGATAGATACGCCTCAAATCCGCACCCGCAGGCCGTTCAGGTCGTCGGCCCGGATGCCCACCAGATACCAGTCGGCGGCGTACTCAATGCGGGTGGGCTTCCATCTGCCGCCCACCATCACGTCGAAGCGCTGTCCACAGTGCAGACCGCCGTAGTAGTCGGCCAGGTCAAAGCGGATGTCGTAGCGGTCTGTCCGCTCGTCGAAGATCAATGCGCCTTGTTTCATAGTCGGGGCCTCCTTGCTTCAGATTTTGCCCTCCGCCATATCATGGGCGACGAGGGCGGTGTAGTAGCTTCCCATAGTGCTGGGGGCGTTGAACAGCACCGCCAGCAGGTATTTCTTGATGTTGCGGATTTTCGTGGTGTTCTCCCGCATACAGTCCATGACGAACTCAATGTGGCCGCTGTTGAGTTTCAGCAGCTTGGCCTTTACCAGCTCGGCGGGGTAGTCGTCCCCGGCCACCCGGATTGTCTTGCGGGCCGTGCAGACGGTTTCCACCAGCAATTCCACGATGCCGTCCAATTCCTCCCGGTCGATCTTGGAATAGTGCAGGAGGTGGTCGTACTCGATATTCTCCTTGATAAGCTCCCGGTAAATCTCAACGGCGCTCTGCGTGGCCGCTTCCGTTCCTTTCCTTTCCGGCGGCGAAGCCGCAACCCCGGGGCCCCCACGCAAGCCCAGCGAAGCGGGTTGCGTGGGGAGAGGAGGCACAGCGCAGTGAGTGAGCTTTGCCGCTTGCGGCGAAGCGAGGGATGCGGAGCTTGTGCCGACGAGGGGAGGGGGCGAAAGGGAGGGAAAGGAATGGGTAATTGATGGGTCTGTAATTCTTGGGTCTTTACTTTGTATATCTTTATTTAATTGCGTTGGATTTTCCAACGTAGGATTTTCCTGCGTAGGATTATCCAATGTTGGATTTTCCAACGTAGGTAAATCCAATGCAGGCGGCGTCTGCGGCTGTTCATAGATCACATAGTCCGCACCCCGCAGCCGTCCCCGTTCGTCACGTTCCCGCGAACGGACGATGTACCCCGCCTGCTCCAACTCCCGGATAGCCTGCCGGATGGCGTCGATCTTCTCCCGGTTGATAAGGGCCAGGCCCTTTAACGTGTAATCCCAATCTTCCGGGAGTGACAGCATTTGCGACAGCAGGCCCTTGGCTTTTAGGGTCAGGTCTTTGTTCCGCAGGTGATGGTTCGACATCACCGTGTACCCCTTGTTCCTCTCCACGCGGAATACTGGCATGGTTCTCCGCTCCTTTCGGTGTCTGGACATGAAAAAACGCCGCAGACTTTTTCAAAATCTGCGGCGTTCGCCGGGGCGCAGAAACGGGCGGTGTCTTGCCGACATCGCCCGCTTTCTGTGCTGTTATTCACTTGTTTGCGCCGCCCCGTTTTCCGCTGCCCTTAAAAACATTGATTTTACTGGGTTTTCTCATGTTTTCTTATGGCAACGCCCTTAACCAGGGAGGGTTTTGTTTTGCCGCTGGGCCCCCGCCGGGGGCGGTGCTTTTCCAAAACGCCCCGGCTTCCGGAGGGCCCGCCTGCGGGCGGGACGGGGGCGTTACTTTCTCTCTCGCGAGAGAAAGTAACCAAAGAGCGCGCTTAAGGGGGATGCCTCCGGATGGAAACGGCCCAAAGGGCGGGCCATTTCCATAGTTGGCCTCCCCCTTAAGAATCCCCCATTATGGGGGATGCCCTATACGGTGCTTTGGGTGAAACCCTTCCGGCGCGTAGGGCTTTCGACGCGGGTTCCCCTATTGGCGCTGCCGCTTGTGTTTGGGCACTGACAGGCGGGCAGGGCCCACCGCCTGCGCCTCAGGGCCGCACCGTCTGCTTCCAAAGCGCCAGCGGAGGCGCTTTCGGGAGACGCAAAAAGCGTTTCAGTTCACCGCCTAGGCATCCCCCTTAAGTGTGTCTTTGGTTACTTTCTGCACAGGCAGAAAGTAACACCCCTACCCCGCTGGGCGGCGGGCCTTGGGGGTCACTCCCCCAAAACCTTGGCGCAGCGGTCACACAGCTCGGCATGGTGCCCCGCCGTGCCGATGTCCGCGTCGTGGTTCCAGCAGCGGGGGCACTTGGGGGCCTGGGACAGCGCGACGGACACCGTGGCGTCCACATCCAGGTCAGCGGGCTCGCCGTCCCGTTTGGCTACCATCACCTTGGACACGATGAACAGGGTGGCAAGGTCGGCCTCGTCGAAACCAGGCAGAACTTTTCCGGCCTCCCAGGCCGCGTAAGCCTTTTCGGGCAGGTGGAGGGTGACCTCCGCGTCCTGGTTCTTCTTGGCGCCCTGCTCCCGGGCCTCCTCCAGGGCTTTCAGCACCACGTCACGGACATTCAGCAGCTCCTGCCAACGCTCCGCCTCCTTCTCGTCCAGCGCCAGCGCCGGGTCATAGTCCGGGATGTCGTTGAACAGCACGCACTCCCCGTCGTCCGAAGCCCGGTGGGGCATGGCGGTCCAGATCTCCTGGCTGGTGAAGGCCAGGATGGGGGCCAGCATCCGGGTCATGCCGTCCAGAATCAGGTACAGGGCGGACTGGGCGGAGGCCCTGTCCGCGTCGGCCCCGCAATACAGCCGGTCCTTGATGATGTCCAGATAGAAGTTGGACATATCCACCACGCAGAAGTTGTAGACGGCCCGGTAGACGGTGTGGAACTCGTAGGCATCGTATCCGGCGCGCACATCCCGCGCCAGGTTGTTAAACGCCGCCACCGCCCATTTGTCCAGGTCCAGCATATCCTTGACCGCCACCGCCTTGTCCGGGTCGAAGCCGTTCAGGTTGCCCAGCATATACCGGGCGGTGTTGCGGATTTTCAGATAGGCCTGGGACAGCTGCTTCATGATCTCCTTGGAGATGCGCATGTCCTGGGT
>ERZ808028.1598-NODE-1598-length-13080-cov-3.891256_pt1 | contig 13080 bp, 5 predicted proteins | sample MGYA00380184_ERZ808028 | MGnify/ENA primary metagenome ERZ808028 (study PRJEB31490, sample SAMN06133397) | mouse gut metagenome | isolation source: J8_1 | host: mice | place: China: Chengdu | collected 2015-05 ...
GTAAAGGCGGCAAATTTCAGGGAGGCGCTTCGCATTTGTGCAGAGATTTATCACAATCTGAAAAAAATATGTCATGGCAGGGGACTGTCCACGGGAGTTGGTGATGAGGGTGGTTTTGCGCCGGATCTTCCCGATGCGTTTGCCGTGCTGGACTTGATTGTGGAGGCGATTAAGGCGGCGGGCTATATGCCGGGAAATGAAGTGAAAATTGCCCTTGATGTGGCGGCTTCCGAGCTTTACAATGAAGAGGATGGAACGTATCATTTCAGCGGGGAGACGGAGTTAAAGCGCAGAAGGGCGCAGGTCGACGGAAGCAAGGTTGGCGAGTGCTACGAGGCGGGCGAGACATCCGGCGCCAAAGCGGATGAGCAGGTCATCACAAGGACGACAGAAGAGATGATCGCGTACTATGAAACGTTGATTGAGCGGTATCCGATTGTCTCAATTGAGGATGGTCTTGCAGAAGACGATTGGGACGGCTGGGCGGAGCTGACAAAACGGATTGGCGACAAAGTCCAGTTGGTCGGTGACGACTTGTTTGTCACAAATACAAAGCGGCTTGATGCAGGAATCAAGAAGCACGTTGCCAATGCGATTCTTGTGAAAGTTAATCAGATCGGTACGGTCAGCGAGGCGATTGAGGCGGTGGAAATGGCGCAGCATAACGCGTATAAGGCGGTTATCAGCCACCGCAGCGGTGAAACGGAGGACCCGTTTATCGCGGATCTCGCAGTCGCGATGAACGCGGGTCAGATTAAGACCGGTGCGCCGTGCCGAAGTGACAGGGTGGCAAAGTATAATCAGCTCCTTCGTATAGAAGAGGAGATTGACCTTGTTTCAAAATACCTTGATCCGTTTGATAAGATATAATGAGCGCAAGAGAGCAAAGTGGACTTGTACATTTTGCGAACGGCGAATGTTGATCATAAATCGCAGATTTATGATATAATACGAATCAGCCACATATTATTTTATAAAATAAGGAGTGTGACAGAATGGCAGATAATGAATTGCTGTTAGCAATATCAAATTTGATTGAACCGCTTAGGGAAGATATTCAGGGACTCAAAACAGATGTGCAGGGGCTGAAAGCAGAAATGCAAGAGGTCAAGGCAGATGTGCAGGGACTGAAAGCAGATGTGCAGGGACTGAAAGCAGAAATGCAAGAGGTCAAGGCAGATGTGCAGGGGCTGAAAGCTGACGTACAGAGGCTTAATACAGACATGCAGGAAATCAAAGTCAGGGTAAAAAAGATAGAACTGACACAGGAAAACGAAATTTTACCGCGTCTAAACACAATCGAATCCTGCTACACATCAACCTATGACAGATATAAAGACAGTGTCGAAGAACATGAGTCAATGAAGCAGGACATTGACATTCTGAAGAAGGTAGTAACGGATCACAGTGAAAAACTGCAAAGAATTTCATAAAGACAATACATAAAAACGGCAAATCGCAAATCGGTTTGCCGTTTTTGCCATATTTTGTTGTTTATAGAAAATTTATTGAAATATTTTATGTAAATCTCTAGCAAAAATAAAAGAAATGGTTTACTATAAAAGTGTAGGAGGAAATTTGTAGTTTTTCAGGGAGGAGCGAAATGCAGTATAAGGGGTTTAAAAGAATGAAACGCATGGCTGCGGTAATATTATCCGCGGCAATCGTACTGACAGACGTGCCGGGTGTGTCCGCGGCGGAGTATGGACGGACAACAAAAACCGGGGCGTCTGAGGAAATGACGGCACAAGATGCCGCGGCAAAAGAAACTGTGGAGGAGAAAACCACGGCAGAGTATATGGCGGAAGAAACTGCCACGAAAACTGCCACGACGGAAGAAACTGCCGAAACGGAAGGTCCTGTGACGACAGATACTGCATCCGTGAACGAAACATCAAAGAATACGGAAGCGGATGATGAGGCAGCAGGAGAACAGACAAATACCCAAAACAGTGCAGACGCAGACGAGCAGGCGTCTGATTTTGGCGTTGAAACAGGAACTTCGCAGACGGAAACGCAGACAGCAAGTACAGAGACGGAAGGCTCTGAAACGCCGACTGCAGAAGCAGAAGAAACACAAACGCAGGAAACATTAACGGAAGAGCCGGTAACGGAGGAGAGCGCATCGCAGCAGGATACATATGTGCCAATACCCGATGTGGACGATTCGGTTTATGTGTTGGAACACGCGGACAATACATATATGGATAACACGGCGTCTATTGTATCTTATAATGCAAACGGAACGCTTGAGAAAAATGAACAGGGTGAATACCGCATTGACAATAAAGATCAGTTTATCCTGTTTTTGGAATCCGACACGGATTACAGCGACAGCACGGTGATTTTGAATTGTGATGTGGATATGAAAGGCGCGACGGCACAGCACGTAAAAGTATTTGAAGGAACATTCCTTGGCAATGGTCATTCGATTTATAATTATAAGGCAGACGGTGCGCTTTTTAAGGAAATCGGCGCAAATGGCGAAGTAAAAGGACTGCATTTAAGTGCAGTTACATTTTCACAGGAACGGGCGTCTGCGGCACTTGCTTTGACCAATAACGGAAGTATATCGGATATAACGGTCAATGCCGATATGAAGGTCACAAAAGATATGACTGCAGCGGCAGGAATTGTATTGGAAAACGCAGGCAGAATATCCGGCTGCGTCTTTGCGGGCAGTATTACGGCAGATTCTGCGACAGACAATACAACAAAGACAATCGGCGGTATTGTGTCATCCAATAAAGGCACAATCGAAAACTGCCATGCATTGGGAAGCATTCAGACCAATGCGGCGGCGCTTGGCGGAATTGCGGGGGCAAACTCCAAGACAATTAAAAACTGTACCAACCATATGAGCATTACAGGTGCATTTTACCTTGGCGGAATTGCGGCAGAAAATACGGGAACTGTATCAGGCTGTGCAAACTATGGTGCAATTACACAGAAAAGCAGCTCTGAGGACGGTCTTGCGGGCGGAATTACGGCAACCAATACGGAGAAAATATCAGACTGTGAAAATTATGCGGCGGTTTCGGGAGAATACAAGAATATCGGCGGAATCACGGGCAGCAGCTCAGGCGCTGTTACAGGCTGCGGAAATTACGCGGGTGTGTCCGGTTCTGAAAATATCGGCGGAATTGTTGGACTTTTTAACGGAACGGGTGACGACGCGGCAAATTTGATCCAAAACAGCTTTAATAAAGGAAGAATTGACGCAAAGGCAAACGGCAGCAGCAGAAATTTAGGCATTGGCGGAATTCTTGGCGCGGCATCAAAAAATGTCAGACTTACGATAGAAAACTGCTATAATACAGCTGCAATAAACGGTGCGGCGGAAACAAAAAATATCGGCGGAATTGTTGGTGTTCTTTACAGAGGCAGCATCAACAATGTATACAATACAGGCAATATATCTGCGGCAGAAAGCACGGAAAGCTTCAATCCGTATGCTGCAATGATTGCGGGATTTATGGGAGCAGAGGAAGAAGCTTCATTTGCAAACTGCCTGTTTTTGGAGGGCAGAAGTGACACGCTCTGTTATCGGGAAAGCGGTGCAGTAGCGGGGGAAGATGCAAAAAGGACAGCCGGAGAGCTCAAAAGCGCAGATACGGTTACCGTTTTAGGAGACGGCTTTGCGTCAGATGACAGCAATATCAACGATGGTTATCCCGTCATAAAGGGACAGCATGCCCAAACACGTAAATATGTCCTGGTGTATGAGCCAAGTGGCGGCTGTGCGGACTACTATTTTTCGGTATCACAAAACGGTGCGTCCGTATCGGAACCTTCCTCACCTGTAAAGAAAAGCGCTTCCTTCATGGGATGGTTCAAAGATAAGGGATGTACGGTAAAATATAATTTTTCGGACAGTGTAATGAAGTCGGAAGTGCTTTATGCCGGCTGGGAGAGCGGCAAGCTTGTCGAGGATATTATATTAGAACAGACTGAAGTGACCCTTGTGAGAGAGGAAACGTTTAACCTGAAAGAAAAGGTTCGGTTTGTGCCGGAAAGCGCGGAAAATACCGCACTCTCTTTCCGTTCTGGCGATTCATCCGTAGCGACGGTTGACGATGCGGGAATTGTGAAGGCAGTCAGTGAAGGAACGGCAAAAATTACGGTCACAATGGCTGACAGTTCGTTGGATAAGGAATTGACTTTTGAAGTCAATGTTTCGGATAAAGCGAATATTGTACGATTCAAGCTTTATGACGATAAGAGCACTGCAGAGATTACAAGACTTTCCATATCCGTAAATGATCCGGTTACGGTGCAGGCGGTATTTGGTTCGGAGGCGCCCAAGAACGCGACAGTGCAGTGGGTAAGCAACAGACCGGATTATGTAAAAGTAACGGAAAGAACGGATTTGGTCAATGTCAATGCGGTAAGGCTTGACGGACTGAAACCGACTGCACAGCTGGATGAAAACAGTGTGGATATTACGTGCACTTTGATTTATCCGGATCAGAAAACGACATTTACAAGTATCTTAAAGGTTACGGTAAAGCCGCTTGCGGAAAAGGTATCGGTGCAGGCAGGAAGAGAGGATGTCACGGATAAGACGGTTATTTATGACCTTGGCATGAAGAAGTTTATTGCAGTTGGTGAGACAAAACTTTCGGAGCCGACAGATACGCTTACGGCATCCATTATTCCAAAGGCTGCAAACCAAAAGGTAAAATGGAGTTCTTCGGACAGTTATATCCTCAAATTTGATGATGATGAGAGCGGAAAAGCGGAGGGACGCGTAGTCGGTAAGACAACTGTCACGGCAACCGCAGCAGACGGAAGCACAAATAAGGATGGCAAGCCGGTTATCGGAAAAACGACGGTAGAAGTAAAACGTATTATACAGGAGCTTTCCTTTACGCCGAAACCGATGGATGGCAAAGGTACCATATCGGTTGATAAGAACGGCAGAATAGAGATTGCCGAAGGAACGAGTATTAAGCTTGTGCCGACATACAATCCCGTTGATGCGACAGAGAAAAAATTAAAATGGACAAATGGGAATAAAAACGCGATAGAGCTGACAAAAGTAGAGGAGGGAACAAATGTTTTAGTGGTGACCGCGAAAAAGGTTGCGCAGGATACAATTGTTAAGCTCAGAGCCGATGCAATGGATATGGGAACGGCTTTCTGCGAGGTTGAATTTATCATAAAGCCCAAGGTGGAAAAGATAAAGATTTTCCGAACAGATGATACCAACAGGGATAATAATCTCAGCGGAAAGAATATCGGTATAGATCCGGAAAAGGACGATATGACCTTTAGCCTTATGACGGTAAATGAACCGGACAACGCGTCACAGATGGTTACATGGAAAATCAGCAATACAAAGGTAGCAGATTTCAAGGACAATGAGGACGGAACCTGTACGATTCAGGTAAAAGGAATGGGCACTGCGGCGATTACGGCGACCGCAACGGACGGCAGCAAAACGACTGCAACCACGACGCTCAATGTAACTTCTCTTGCATCCAATGTTGATATTGAGGGAAGCAATGTTGTCATGAAAGGAAAGACGATAAAGCTCAAAGCGACCGTCTATCCAAAGTCTGCTCAAAATAAGAATATCCGGTGGACATCATCTGCTCCGGATCTTGTAAGTGTCAATCCAAATACTGGTGAGGTCAGAGGAATAAAGGCAGGTTTTGTGCTGATTACGGCGACTGTAAATGACGGAAGCGGTGCATCGGGAACCCATGCGATATGGGTAAAAGATCCGGTAGAAGATTTTGACATTATGGAGCCTGACGGTGATGACAATATTAAAAATGATAAAATCCTTACGGGAAAAACAATCGGTCTTGATCCGGATGATGATAAAGGGACCTATACGGTTGTTCCCAGGATTCTTCCGGATACGGCATGTCAGGATGTCGAATGGAAGTCAAGCAATGAAAAGATTGCGACGGTAGAAAATGGCGTTATCACTGCAAAGGCGCTCGGAAGAACAACAATTACAATGTCTGCGGTAGACGGAAGCGGCAGAAAGGCGAGCATTACGGTCAATATTGGTACGCTTGTAAAGAATATTGAGATAACAGGCGGACATTATGTCGGAATCGATCAGGAGCTGCAGCTCAAAGCAAAGGTTGGCAACAAAGACGCGACAAGTAAGGCTGTTATTTGGAAAAGCGATAATCCGAGAGCTGCGACGATTGAGGAAGACGGTCTTGTCACAGGTATAAAAGACGGCTTTGCGATGATCACGGCAGAGGCAGCCGATGGAAGCGGCGTTATTGCAGAGCACAGAATTTATGTAATAAAGGAAAAAAATGACGTCAGCATCAGCGCATATGATAACTGTACAATATCGACGAAAAACAAGAGAAAATATGTGAAAGACAATTCTGGCTATGATGATATTGACTTATCCAACAGAAAGAACTATGTACTGCGTCTTAGGGCAGAATTAAGCAATGGTTCCAGCATCAGGGATGATGTGCCTATGGATATTAAGTGGAGCACTTCCGACAAAAGCATTGCGTCAGTCGAGCCAGAAGAGAATGATTCCGGCATTGGAATCGTAACAATTCATAAGGCAGGAACGGTTAAAATCACTGCAATGACTGCAGAGGGATATGAGAAAAGTGAGTATGTGACGATGACCGTCACAAACACAAACCCATATGTGGAAATTACCGGACCGGGGCATCGTCTTGCCAGCGGGAAGAAGATGAAGCTTTCGACGGGAAGCATAGCGGCGGACTGGGCATCCGACAATGAATCCGTTGCGAAAGTAAACAATAAAGGACAAGTGACAGCATGTAAAGGCGCGGCAGGTACCGTAAATATTGTAGCGACAGCGCTTGACGGCATCAACGGAAAAGGAAATTCCGACACGTATACAATCTATGTAGGGGATCCGGTCAGTGAGGTTGACATAACAATGAACGGATATATCGTCACAGGCGAGAAAATTGGAATTGACCTTATGAAGGGCTACAAGGAATCGAGCACCGTACGTCTTGATGCACTCTTGGATGGTGCGGTAAGCGACGATGTCACATGGAAATCTTCCAATAAAGGAATTGCCGAACTGGATGAATACGGTTATGTGGACTTTAAGAAAAACGGAACGGTCACGTTTACGGCAACGGCAGGTGACGGAAGCAACAAAAAGGGAAAAGTGACATTTGTTATCACAAAGCAGATCACAGGCATGAGTCCGGCAGGGGACATCGGCAATATTGATTTAGGCTATAAAAAATCCGTCCAGCTCAACATTGACTATAAACCGCTTTCCTGCACAATGAAGAAGGCAAACTGGGAGAGCAGCGACCCGTCAGTTGTCAGTGTAAACAAAAAGAGCGGCAAAATAACAGGTAAATCGGAAGGCGTTGCAATTATCACGGCAACGGCGGCGGACAACAGCGATGTAAGCTGCAGTTTTACGGTAACTGTCGATAGTGCGGTAAACAAGGTTGAGATTGTCAAGACAAATCCGGGAACGGCGCTGCCTGACAATGAGTATCAGGATGTAATCGGTATTGATTTAAGCACGGCAGTGAATACGGCTGCGCTAAAGGCAAATCTTTATACAAAGGTTGGCAAAGAATATGAAGAAATCGGCAGCCAACGCGTAAGCTGGAAATCAAGCAATGAAAAGATTGCCAAGGTTGACGAAAACGGGGTGGTTACCGGGCTAAAGAGCGGCGAGGTAACGATTACCGCGACAGCGCTTGACGGAAGCAAAAAATCGGGAAAGGTAAAGGTATATGTCGGAAAGCTTATTAAAACCCTTACACCTTCTGATAAAATTAAAGACGGTATTACACTGAATCTGAGAGGAACGAAAACACTGGAGATTGCAAAGGAGTTTAAAATAGCTCCGATTACCGCCACCAATCAGACGCTTGTATATACAAGCAGCGATAAAAAGATTGTGACGGTTAATGCAAAAGGAAAAATTACCGGAAAAAAGGTCGGCGAAGCGGAGATTATTGTCACGCCAAGAGACGGTTCGGGAATCGTAATCAGAATACCTGTTGAAGTAACAAAATAGAACGAAACGTAAGCGGGGGACAGCACATGTGCTGTCCCTCATTTTGGGGTTTAAATTATTTTGTCAGGTCAATACTAGGAATTATAATCAATTTGTGATAAGATAGATGCCATAAAGAGAGTGAAGGGAGCAAGGTTATTACTATGTGTGGAATCGCGGGCTTTTGCAACAATGCTGCAAACTGGAAGGAAAATATCGAGCGCATGAATCAAAGAATGTACCACCGCGGTCCCGATGCGGGCGGTATTTGGGCAAGCGATGACAAGCGAGTGGTGTTTGGGCACAGAAGGCTTTCCATTATAGATTTGTCCGAAAACGGTGCGCAGCCGATGCATTCCGCGTCGGGGAGATACGTGTGCGTATTTAACGGCGAAATTTATAATTACCGCACCATAAGGGACAAACTGCTCGCCGAAAAAAAAGTAACGTCATTTCGCGGCGGTTCGGACACGGAGGCGCTGCTTGCGGCGTTTGAGGCGTATGGCGTCAGGGAAACGCTTGCGCTGTGTAAAGGGATGTTTGCCATCGCACTGTTTGACAAGGAGACAAAACGTATTACCCTGATGCGCGACCGCGTCGGCGAAAAGCCGCTGTATTACGGTTTTGTCAACGGAAGCTTTGTGTTTGCGTCTGACATTGGCAGTATCCGTGCGCTTGACGGCTTTCACAACGACATTGACACTGCCGTGCTTCAGATTTATTTTATTCACGGGTATATTCCCGCTCCTTATTCCATCTATAAGGATATTTATAAACTTGATGCAGGCTGTATTTTGGAGCTTGATGCACCTTACGATACGCCGAAAATCAGTCCTTACTGGTCGGTGCGGGAAGCGGCAAAATACGGGGAAGCACATCCGTTTCAAGGTTCAAGAAAAGAAGCCGCGGATGAGCTGGAACGCCTGTTAAAGGCGTCAATTAAAGAGCAGATGGTGGCGGATGTTCCTGTTGGCGCATTTTTGTCGGCGGGAATTGACAGCAGTACGATTGTTGCGCTGATGCAGGCGCAGTCCGACTTAAAGGTGCGGACCTTCACAATCGGCATGGAGGACCCAAAATACAACGAGGCGACTTATGCAAAGGAGATTGCAAAGCATTTGGGAACGGAGCACACGGAGCTGTATATTACGCCCGACGATGCAAAAGCGGTTATTCCAAAACTTGCACATATATTCGGAGAGCCGTTTGCAGACTCTTCACAGATTCCGACCTACCTTGTCAGCAAGATGACGCGGGAGCACGTGACGGTATCCCTTAGCGGGGACGCGGGAGACGAGCTGTTCTGCGGGTATATGACATACGCTTCCATTGACCGGATATGGGGGAAAATGAAGGCGTATCCGTATGCACTGCGCAAAGCGGCAAGCAGCCTTTTGGTTAACTGTCCGCTTATCAAAAACAGACAGATTTTGCAGACAAAGGCGTATTTGCTCGGTGCAAAAGGACCGGAGCATCTCTATGAGCTGTCGAATGCGCAGGAGGCGGGAAATTTGGCGATTGCGCTTGACAAAAACGCGCATCCGTACAAGCATAATACGCAGCCTTACGGTGATTTGAGCGATCCGCAAAGCCGTATTATGTTAATGGATATGGAGCTGTATCATCCCGACGATATTTTGGTAAAGGTTGACCGGACCGCAATGGCGGTATCGTTAGAAACGCGTGTTCCAATGCTGGACAAGGATGTGGTGGAATTTGCGTGGACGCTGCCAATTGCATATAAAAAACAGGGCGATGTCGGAAAGCTTGTTTTACGGGACGTACTTTACCGCTATGTTCCGAAAGAAATGATGGAACGACCCAAAAAAGGCTTTTCCATTCCGATTACAAAATGGCTGAAGGAGCCGGGGCTCAGGACATGGGCGGAAGCGCTGCTTGACAGAACGCTTATCAGGAAACAAGGCATATTAGATGCCGATGTCGTGTGGCGGATGTGGACGGATTATATTGAGAACGGAAACTGGCGCATTCAGATTTGGTACATTTTAATGTTTCAAAGCTGGCTTACTGCGGAATATGCGCAAGGATACGGTAAAAGATAAAAGAAGCGGATAAAGGGGAATACACGATGAAAAATGTGATCAGGGAAAAATGGCACTGGCTGCTGATAAGTTTCTTCCTGTTAGTTGAAACGGTGGTGTTATTGATTTTGGGCGATAATATCTATGCAAGCGCGCATGATAATTTGGAGCTTCATGTGCTTGATTATCACCTGCTAAGGGAAAACGGGCTGTTTTTTGCGCACGGGGTGGAACTTCCGGTACTAAACGGCGTTTCAAGGGACTATTTTTTCTCTGAATTTAATATATACAGTGTTTTGTTTCTACTGTTTCCAACCTGCTATGCGTATATTATCGGAATTATTTTAAAGACGGTTGTCGGCGTATTTTCCACGCGGCTTTTGGCACGTGATGTTTTAAAAGACAATTATCGCAAGTACGAGCCTTTGGCGGCGTTGGTAGGATTTGCTTACGGATTGCTGCCCCTGTATCCGATGTTTGCCATTTATTTTACCTCCATTCCGTATCTGATTTGGATATTGAGAAGGGTGTGTAAACGGGAAAAAGGTGGGTTTACGCTGCTGTTTACGTATCCGTTTTTCTCATACTTTACATTTTTCGGGATGTTTATACTGGGGTATATGGTGCTCTATGCTATTTATTTGGCGTTGACAAAATCAAAAAATATGATAAAAATGTTATTGAGCGTTGTTGTTCTTGCGGTAGGTTACATGGTATTTGAGTACAGGCTTTTTGGCATAATGCTGTTTTCCGGCACAAAGACAATTCGGGATACGATGGTCTTTGCGTCCTACAATGCGGCTGAATTTTTTACGGCAGTCGTTGAAGTGTTCTGTAAAGGCATTTTTCATGCGGAATCGGTACACGCCTATTTTGTGATGCCGGTGGTTTTGTTCTATTTGGCGGCAAAGCTTGTAAACAGCATGTACCGAAAAAATATAAAAGGATTTCTGAAAAATCCCGTTTTACTTATTATACTTGCGATTGTATTTAATTGCCTTGTATACGGATTGTTTTATCTTGAGCCGGTAAGGAATTTTGTCGCGTTTCTTGTACCGCCTGTAAGAGGGCTTCAGTTTAACCGTACAATCTTCTTTAATCCGTTTTTGTGGTATGCGGCATTTTTTGCGGTGCTCAAACAGATGTACGATGCAAAGCTGTTTCGGCTTTCCAATGCGCTGGCAGTTGCCGCGGCTGCCGTGGTGCTTTTGTCAAATACAAAATACAACGACTTGTTTCAGACTGCGATCAACCATACATATGAGATTGTAAAACAAAAGGAAACAAATAATTTGTCGTACCGTGAATATTTTTCCACGGAATTGTTTGACAAAATTAAAGAAGAAATCGGTTATGAAGGAGAGAAAGCCGTGGCATACGGATTGGATCCCGGGGTGCTTGCCTATAATGGAATTTCTACATTGGACGGTGTGTTAAGCTACTATCCGTTAAGCTATAAGGAGGCGTTTCGGCAGGTGATTGCGCCTGCGCTTGACAGAGAAGGCAATGAAGCGGCGCGCGTCTATTATGATGACTGGGGGGCAAGGGCATATTTGGTGTCAGGCTCCGGAGAAAGCGTTTCGCAGCCTTTGCGCAGCTATGAGGTTTCCGACCGAAATCTGTATATTGACGTACAAGCGCTTCGTGCGTTGGACGGTGTCTATGTTTTTTCGCGGATTGAGCTGGAGAATGAAGATACGCTGGGAATTGCCCTTGTTGGAACATATGTTCAAGAAGGGCTTCCATATACAATTTATTTATATCAAGCATAAGGAGAAAGATACAAATGAGCGAATACAAAAGCAGGGAAGATATATCACAGATTAAAAATTATATCAAAATCGCACGGCCTGACCATTGGATAAAGAATGTATTTATCCTGCCCGGACTTGCGCTTGCGCTGATTTTGATAGAGATTCCGCAGGACTGGGGCGGTTTTATGATAAAGCTTGCGGCGGGATTTTTGGCAACCTGTTTTATCGCATCGGCAAATTATGTAATCAACGAGTGGCTTGATGCGGAGTTTGACCAGTATCATCCGACCAAGAAATACCGGCCGGTGGTAAGCCAAAATATGAAGTTTTCACTGGTGATGGCAGAGTATGCCATTTGTATTGTTATCGGCATTGCGCTGTCTTTGGCGGTAAACCGGCCGTTTCTGCTGACGGAGCTTTGGCTGTTGGTCATGGGCGTTTTATACAATGTAAAACCGGTGCGGACAAAGGATGTGGTATATCTCGACGTGCTTTCCGAGTCCATAAACAATATGATCCGTCTGCTGCTGGGGTGGTTTATAGTATGTGAGAACGTGTATCCGCCTTCGAGCATTATGCTTGGATATTGGCTGGCAGGGGCATTTCTGATGGCGGTAAAGCGGTACGCGGAATACCGGATGATTGGAAATCCTGAAATTGCAGGTTCTTATCGAAAGTCCTTTGCCAAATACAGAGAGGAAACGCTGTTGTGTTCGGCATTGTTTTATGCGCTCTGTGCAACGTTTTTAATCGGTATCTTCTTATTGAAATACCGAATTGAATATTTAATTGCGATGCCTGTGCTGTTTTTCCTCTTCTGTTACTATCTCTACATAGCCCATAAGCCCGATTCGGCGGCGCAGAAGCCGGAAAAGCTTTTCCGTGAGAAAAAACTGATGCTGCTTGTTGCGGCGCTTGTGGTACTCTTTGCAGTGCTTACGGTGGTTGACATACCCATTATGAAAATGTGGGAGACGGCATTTTTCATTCCGACAGGTCACTAAAGAGAGGCAATTGGCATGAACCGGATAAAACTTAGGAAACCAAATATATTAGAGTATAAAGTGTTCATTTTTGATTTGGACGGAACGCTGTACTATCAGAAGCCGTTTCGGATAAAAATGCTTATGACCTTGATAAAATATGTGCTGCGGCATCCGGCAGCGATACAGGACTTGCTTGTGATTAAACGATACAGACAGATCCGCGAGCATTGGGAACAGTACGAGAGCGGTGAGGCGTCTGCCCAAACGCTTGATGAAAAACAGTATACAGCCGTAGCGGCAAAGAC
>ERZ808028.1601-NODE-1601-length-13054-cov-3.286815_pt1 | contig 13054 bp, 8 predicted proteins | sample MGYA00380184_ERZ808028 | MGnify/ENA primary metagenome ERZ808028 (study PRJEB31490, sample SAMN06133397) | mouse gut metagenome | isolation source: J8_1 | host: mice | place: China: Chengdu | collected 2015-05 ...
CTTTCTTCTATTCCCTAAGTAATACACCCTTTCCGGTTCCCTTGTCTATTCTATAATATATTTTGTCTTGCTTGTCTCATATGCACTCCTTATCTGGTGTTTCTTAATTCTTAGCACTATGTAGTCCCACGATGCTGTGTCCAAATTCTATTTATTTCTCACTGTAGAATGAATATGTAGGCCCGCTTGGCAAAGCTGCCTGATGCCCTACAGCACCCTTACATATTGCAGCACACCCCGAACGCTACTCCGGCTGCCGTGTTCTCCGACAGAGGTATCATTATCATTTGAATTTTCAAGACAGCCTACCAATGCTGCCCTATGCCTCGAATGCCACTCATACTTTTCCTTCTTCTACTACGATTCCTTGTTATATCTGTATCAAAACTCTGTCACAAACTCGTCTACAGACAAATATTTCTTCGCGAAGCTATCCCCTCATCACTCTTATCGGTGTTGCAGATGTTTTGTATCCTTAAAGGTATTTCCTCCAAGTCTAATTGCTCGCAAGAATATCAATGTTAACAGTCAAAAGTAAAACACAAAAAATACCACCATATTAATATTCAGTTCCGCAGATAATAAACTACTGGAGCATTTGTTGTCAAGGCTCCATGGTTGCTTGGAGCATTTATCTTCATGGTAAAATTATTTTCAGATTGTGTCTTTCCGATCGGTGTGTTTATTATAAATTTATATTTATATTTTGAAAAGGGACTGGCTGTGTCCATTTTTGCGGAAAGAGGCACATTCAGTCCTTTTTACTATTTCTGCTCTTTTTCGCTTACACAATCCGCCTTTCATCAACATTATTTTCTTATTTCCGCAGACGTTTCCCTGATTTTGTCGAACCATTTTTGTGATTGTGCAAGAAGCCTATTATCAGTCCATAACTAAGATCTCGCTAAAAAGATAGTGTCAAAATTTTTTCGCAAATTTAATTTCCGCCGTTTGGCAGCCAGTAGTCCGCCGGCTATGATATCAGACAGCAGTTCCTCCTCCGGTTTTGAGAGGTGATCCATGTTCATATAACGACGACTTCCCCATCGGGTTCCGGCTACATGGCGCAGTCTGGCACATATCAGCATCAAAGCACTCTGACCGTCCGGAAACGCACCGATCGCCTTTGTCCGGCGTTTGATCTCATGGTTTAACCGTTCTATGGTATTGTTGATCCTGATCCTCGTCCAGTGCTGAGTAGGAAAGTCCATATAGGCTACCTTTCCCGCACCTTTTGGCCGCACTGCTCAGTTTCATCTCCTTGAGTTTGTCTGATACGCTGCGGGCTTTCTCATGGGCAGCCTCTTTACTTTCTTGAGCATGGATGGCTTTCAGCATCATTGCTACTGTCTTCATTTTATTACGGGGCGTAACAGAGAAGATGTTCCGGTAAAAATGAACGGTGCATCGCTGATAGCGGACATCCGGGAATACCTCAGGAATGATCTCCAACATACCAAGGTTCTTGTCTCCAATGATCAGTCTGACTCCCGAAAGTCCCCGCTCCTTAAGCCATGCAAAGAATGACCGCCAGCTTTCTTTATCCTCTTTCATGCCCTCCGCTGTGCCGATGATCTCCCGAAATCCGTCACTGTTTACGCCAATGGCCACAAGGATGGAGACATTCCGGATCTCACCACCCCAGCTCCGTTTGAGATAGACACCGTCTACATAGACATAGGGATAGTCACCGGACAGTGGCCGGCTGCGCCACTGCTCGATATGTTCATAAGCTTTCTTGTTGAGACTGCTTATGATCCCGGAAGATACTTTGGTTCCCCAGAGTGCTTCCGTGATATCTTCCACTCGGCGTACGGAAACGCCCCCCAGATACATCTCGATCAGGGTTTCTTCCACGCTGGAGCGGACAAGGTCTTTCAGATCGTGCTTTATTAAGTCCTCGTTTAGTTGTATAATGTTATCAGACATGGTTCTATACCTCCTTTAGTAGGTTATGTTGTGGTGACTTAATTCTACCAAACGGTTATAGACCATATCTATTTTTATAAAATTAATTTGCGAAACTTATTATACATCATCTCGCATTCCTTATCCACAATCTAATATTTCTCTTTCAAGATTGTAAAATAAGGAAAGAGCATTACCTTATATAGCAATTTCTCAAAGGCAACACCCTTATTTTAGTATAAATTTTCAAAATCGTAATATCATATTTATTTAACAGAAGCCGCAACCATTCCGCCTCGTTCCCTTATACCACTCATTCTTGCATACTGCCACATGCGCTTAATCAATCCTGTGTAATAACCATTAAATTCATTTCTAATAACCAATGACTTGTCTGCACTTTGTAATATTATGTCATTTCTATTTTCAATTTTAACTATATAGTCATGACTTACTAAACTATCGCTCTTTTTTAAATTACACTTTGGACAAGATAACACAAAATTCCATAGATTATCATTTTTAACAAATATCCACAGAATAAAATGATCCACATGAATATTCCTATCAAGCTTTTTTCCACAATAAAAGCATCTATCCTCTTGAAATTTCTTATATAAAATATCTCGATACAAAGATAAATCTTTTCTTTGTGGCGTAGCCAGTTCCAGCTTTTCCAAAACACGGATTAATACATCATCAGCATTAACTTTTTCAAGAAATTTTGCCCATGCATAATAATTTAACTTTTCTATCCCCATTTTGTATTTTGAAATAAAACAATGCGCTTCATAGCTTAGAAACAAACCAGTCCCCCTCAAATTAAAAGAATATAGCTTACCCTCAAAATCATTATACAACGCACCTATAACACACTTTTTACACTCTGTCATAACTATTTTTATAACTTCTTTCTTGTCCGCATCACTCAATGATTGAAATCCAATAATGGTCGGAATTTCATATTTTTTTATAGCATTCTGAATAATTAATTCGACTTTTGAGTACTCTGACTTTCCATTATAAGACATTTGCTTAAGTTTATATTTATTTACAAGATTCCAGTAATTCTCGGCAAACTTTGAAAATAATTTCTCATACGGAAGAAAATATCCTTGTCCTTCATCATAAAGATCATAGATTGGGTCACAGATGGATTTAATCAGTCCAAATTTATATGTGTTGGTCTTTTTACATGCATCAGAGAAAACATAGTTAAATAGAGACCAATATTCATCATCACTAATCTTCTTATCGACTAGCATACCTTCCTTTAAGTTCCAGCCCGGCATAAACTCACCACCTACGAATCTATTAATGCTGTATTTCTGTCATTTATATTAGAGTACACGATATCTCCTCTAGTGTTCTCAAGAATCCTACCGCATTGTCCACTTCTGGTTCAAAAATATATGAGAAAACAAAACTTTCGTCATCACTCCCACCCCACTCATTGCTAGATCGAATACATGGTTCCTTTCCGTACTTATTAGAAAATCCCTTAATAGTTTTTTTAATTAAATCCAAATAAGAATCCTCATCCTCTTCTTCGCCATACCAAGGATTATACAATTCAGTTGCCATAACCAGTTTTTCATTTTTGACATCTATATTGGCTGCTATATTTGAGAACTTGATATCCGCCTCAAAAATAAATTCATCCCCCTTTTTTACAAAACCTTTTTTAAGAAGTTCATATTCTAATTTCGCTGCAATTACCAGCTCTTCATGAGCCATTGCGTCTGTTAATTTTTTAAATTCATCTTCAAAATCTTGCCTATAATAATTTCTTAAGATTTCTTTTCGTTTAGACTTCTTCTCCTCCTTATTTATTTCCTTTGCTGGATATTTACTCTCATCATGCATTACTTTTTTGATCAAGTAATAATGTAGTCGGCTTGTTTTGCTCGGAATTACATAATTTATCCCATTCTCTTCTATTTCTGTTTCCAGCATTTCTATCTTTTCATAAACAGGACGATTACCTAATTTGGCATTAACATGACTGTTAAGAATAATATAATTTGCTATAGTTGCAATATTTTTCCTATATTTCCCCGGAATACTTATTTCTATATCCGTCGTAGTACCATCTTCTAAATATAAAGCATATCCATATTTACGGTTTACGATAAAGTGCTCGATATTTTTATCTCCAGTTGTAATATTTATATTTTTAAAAGCGTCCTCATCGACAGTGATATTTCCATTGTCCCAAGTATATGCATCAAGCATCCCAATGTATCTTCTCGCCATATATTGGCCACTTTCCACCGTATATGTCTTGTTAACTTTCGCCACCTTATCAAACCCTATTTCACTTGGAACTTCCAACACCATTTTATATGCATAGTCTCTTATTGCTTGTTCCCAGTTTTCTTGTAAAAGCCTATTGGCAATCTGCTCAGATCCTTTTCTCTTTCTACCCGTTGTAATAACATTAGATATTGCATATATTTGATTAATAATCTTATATCTGTTCCCTTTTACATTTTTGGGCTTCAATATTTCTAAATAGTATTTCATGACCATCATTTTAGGCACCAAATCGTCATTCCGAAGAATTACGTTAATAATAGTATGTGCATTTAATATTCTTGTTTCATCGGCCCTTCTTCCAGATTCATCAATAAAATACTCTTTAAATTTGTCATTCCCTCCTGTTTCAGTTCCAATTACAACTTTAATAAAATCAAGATAACCATTTAAATCTTCGAATAAAGTAGAATAAAAGCTATCGTTAGAAAACATATTCCATACATATGTACCAAAAGAATATTTTTTTCCATTTATTTCAACATCTTCTTTGGTTGTATAATTTTCTGATAACTTTGTTATTTTGTAGTCTAGTTCTTTATTGACCTTACAAATAAAATATTGGAAATATAATATATCCCTCGTATATTTAACAGATTCTTGTAATTCATTACAAAGATTTTGAATATTTATCCATTTTGTCGCCATCATTCCAAAATCTTCCCTGAAAGCATATGCTCTGATAATATCAAGACTATCCAAATCTACACTTTTATTATTTATGTCAATAAAATAATCTACGCAAAACTTCCTCTGTGTATCCGTCCCCTCAATCTCGTTGACAATTACATTAAGATCACTTTCCACTAATGCTGTAAATAAATCAATTCTTTGTTTGGGAGACAATGAATCTATCCTTTCCGCAATACTATTCCATATTTTTTTAAAATCTTCACTTTGCGATAATGGATCATTTAACAATGCTTCATCATAAAGTGCCTTATTTTCATCTTTTATCCTCAAATAATCAAAATCATAACTAAGTACTTCATTAAATTTTATAAATGATTGGTTATCTATTTTACACATTCCCTCATGCCTTTTGTTTTCTGGGACAACATTATTTAAATATTTAATAAGCATTGTAATAACTGTTAACCTTTGTTGTCCATCTATAACTTCAAATTTTTTCACTTCAGATGTGCTTAAAGTTATTGTTCCTAAAAATTTGCTTCCTTTTTTTAGGTCATCTATTAAAATTTGAACATTCTCTGCCGACCAACGGATTTCTCTCTGATATCCTGGAATAATGTATGTTCTATTCTCATCTAAATAAATATCATTTTTACGTCCATTAATTTTGTCGTATATGCATACCTGTTTTACTCCCAAAACCTCTTCTACCTTTTTTACGCCACTTACATTTCTCATTCTAATTATTTCTCCTTCGTGCATTAAAATACCAATCCCTTTGCAACCTCAATTAATTTCCCTACTTGCTCCGCAAGCTCATCTTTGTCCGTTTTTGCTCCCCAACTAATTCGAATTGCGGACGAAATCCTATCCTCATCTAGCCCCATAGCCGCAAGAACATAGCTTGGGCTATAGTCATGGGAAGTACATGCAGAACCATTAGAGATTGCACAGTATTGCTTGGCCGAAAGCATAAGCGCTTCTGATTCCATTCCGTTCAGGCTAATATTTATCGTATTTGGCATACAATATTCCTGTATACCATTAATTCTATATACAAGACCGGATTCCTTAATCAGCCTCATCACAATATCTTTACTCTCTTCATATGCTTTTATATTATTTCTATATTCAACATCTGCCAGCTCACACGCTTTTCCCAGCCCTGCAACTAATGCAACTGGTATCGTCCCAGGTCGAATCCCATGTTCCTGCCTTCCTCCGTACATTATTGCTTTTACCGGAGGTAACTTGTAACGCTTTTTCCTAAGAATCAATGCTCCCACACCCTGTGGACCACTCAGCTTATGTGCGCTTAATGAAAGCATATTGTATTTTATATCCTTCAACTCTGGCACTAATTTCCCACAGCTTTGAGTAGCATCAACGTGAAATAGAACACCTTTCCCTGCTAATACCTCACCTATTTCCTTTACCGGTTGAATTACGCCTGTCTCATTATTTGCATGCATAAGACTCACAAGCAGCGTATCTTCCCTTACCCGTCCAATCAGCTTATTTGCGCCTATCCTTCCGTCCTCTTCCGGGTCAATTAAATCTACTTCAAAGCCCTCCTTTTGAAGACTTTTTACTATTTCCAAAACAGACTTGTGTTCTATTGCCGATGTAATAATGTGCCTTTTACCAGATTCTTTCGCATATTTTTGCAAACCACGAATTGCAATATTGTTACTTTCCGTAGACCCGCTTGTAAAAAAGACTTCCCCTTTATCAACCCCTAAAAGATTTGCAACATGCCTTCTGGCATCTTCAACGATTTTCCTAGCGCTATCACCATAATCATGTGTCCTACTATCAGCATTCCCATATGCATTTTTATAAACATTGATCATAACTTCCAGCACACGCTCATCAATCGGCGCAGATGCGTTATAGTCTAAATAAATACTCATATGTCAATCCTCTAAAATAAGATTTATTAAATCATCTAAACTTTTTATAAAATTCGTCCCTGATAAATGTGCAATACCTCTTTCGATATGAAGCTTAAAATATTTCGATAATGTTTCCTCATCTGTAGATAAGCCCATTTTTTTACACCACGCAATTATCAATGCATCATATAAATCGCTATATTCTCCACCAAATGTATACCATGACATCTCAACATTACTGTCTGCCACAATAGGGATATCTGTCGGCATTGTATTTTCTGACAAAGAATAGCACAAAGCCCACCTGCACAATATATTCCAATTTTTTATTCCGGTTTTTCCTTTTAGCCTTCCAAGGCGCTCCTTAGATACATTTGATAATCTAATCTGCTTTACAATCATATCCCCGTACTTCCCCATTTAAAATAACCACGTTCAATGGTCGTATTTTTTGTTTCATCATTATATTTTAGTGTAAATTCATCACCGATACTCTGCTTCATCATTCCATAATATTTCTCATCAATTTCCGAATCTGTTGATAAAATAATGGTTTGATCACTGGCCTTAGGAAAATATGTTTTGATAAGCGCCTGTCTATGTGTAGAATCTAATCTGGAAAGTGGCGTATCAATAATTACAGGTAATTTTTTTTTGGAACAAATTGCCAATGCCCATAATAACGAAACTACCATAAGTTGCTTTTCACCAGCAGACAATCTCTTCTTGGCAATTTCCTCACCATCTCTATTCATATAATGAAGATCTAATGTTTCTGGATCCATATTAATATAAGCAACGAGATTCTTTTTGTTAGCAAGTTTCTTATAACAATCTGTCATAGTCTCAGCAAGGATGTTTGTTTTTCTCTCCTGTAACCTAATACGATAAAGTTTTATAATCTCAATTGCCATATAGGCGTATTTTATAGTCCTCTCATCCGAGTCTGCAGATTCTAATACTGAAAGAACCTGCTCCGCATATTTACTAAATTCAGATTCTGTAGCGATTAGGCTTCCATGCAAAGCAGTTCTTTCTCTCTCAAAATTCTCTACTTCTACACATTTTTCCGCTATTTCACGTTCCTTTTCTCTTATGGAATCAAATAATTCTTTTAATGTATTCTCATCAATGTCAACAGATAAAGAATTATCAATATCATCAACTTTTTTTTGATTCTCGCTACGCTTCTTTATTAATTCCCTTGCTTTTACAGTACTTTCTTGTAACCTTTTTTCAATTAATGTTTTAGCCTGATACAAACTTATATCCGATAAGCCATATATCTCATCTAAACTTTCATCGCTAATTACCGATTGCATATAAACGATGAATTTACCCACTTCATCTGACTTAAAATCAAGTGAATCATAAACTTTCTTTACCTTATCAATCGCCATAAGATTTAGCTTTTCTTCATGTTCGATCTGTGCCTGATCATAGACATCTTGCAGCAAATCTTTTACCAGAATTAATGGCATCTCCCCTGAAACAAGCTCAAGCAACTGCTCCTGACAATTCACAATGACAGCTAAACATTCTGTTCTATGCTTCATTAATTGATTTTTCCGCTCTAAAACTCCTCCGCCTTTTACAGAATACTCTATATTAAGTTTTTCCAAATCTGATTGTAGCTTCTCTAATTTTAATTTCGAATCGTCTATTACATTGTCGGCTTGATTTAACGCTTCCTCAGCCGTTTCTTTTACTTTCCGTAACTCTTCCAGCTTTCTAAGATCCTGATTCTTCTCATTATTTTTACTAACTCTGCTTATAATCCTCTCTATGTCACTTTGTAATGTATCAAGGACAGTGATACCCAACATTGCTTTTATAGACTCTTTCATCTGCTCACTAGTGTCCTCAACAGCAAGCTCCGCTATTTTTTCTCCATCAAAAAAGAAAAAGCTGGATAATGCGCTGGGCAATATATTTTCAATAAACATCAACCAATTTTCAGTTAAAAAATCGCTATTTTCCCGATTCTTTTTTACACTTATATATTCATGGATCCTCTGACCTTTTCCGCTCCATTTTCTCTTTACATTATATACCTCGCCATCACCTAAATTCATCGAGAACTCAAGTTCTACAAAAGTCTCCAATGATCCATCAGCTTTATTCACAAATGATTTCAAATATTGCCCATAAGTTGCGTATTTACTTTCTATATATGCAAAAGAATTAGACCCATATAAGCTTAATAAAATTGCCTCCAAGATAGTTGTTTTTCCACGACCATTCATTCCTCCTATTAACACTACAGGCTTATCACCTTTGAATTCCAAAATATTAGTAGATGCATACACTCCAAAGTTATGCATAATTAATTTCTTTATTCTCATTAGTCATAGTCCTCGTCTTCTTCCTCTTCTTCGGGCTCATCGTACGAATTATCCAATGCTTTCTTGTTATACTTTCCGCCCAGTTCTTTTTTTCTGTTCATTTGGCTTAAGTAAAACTCTGTTGCATCCTCCTCATCCTTGTAAAATGTGCGTCGAATACTATCCTCAAGTACATCTGTTATCCCTTTTCTTTGGTTTAGGCTGTTAGCATGATTTTCTATATCAATCAAGCTATACGCCATCTCAAATGCCAATTTCTCATCAGGATATAGTTTCCTAACAACATCATTCAAAATATCCCATTCCTCATGCCTAAAGGCTTCAGGCGCAATCCACTCTGGATCCTCGAATTTCTTTCTCATAACCTCCGAATAAATTCTAGGAAGTGAATCATCAAATTCATGCTTATCAAGCACCCATATTCTTCGAATATTTCTTAGTTCCGAAATTGTTATTAACTCTAAATCACAGAATTCTTCAGGTCCATTTTCATTTATGTCTTTCTGGATCTCCAAAAGTTCTTTCAGCCATTCTTCACGAATCTCTTTTTTATACGGTCCATGATGCAATTGTTTATAACTGCCTTGGAGATATCCGGTCATCTTGCGAAATGAACGTTTTTCTCTGTCATGCTCCTTATCCCCGAATTTATTTCTAAATTCAAGCAATGCAGACATCCATGCCTTCTCTTCATCATTGGAAATCATTGCTTCCATAGATTTATCTTTTTCAACCATAGTGCAAACCCAGCAACCAAACCTACTCTTTCCACAGCTTGGTAGCCCCTTTTCAACCATCATAGGACATTCATTGTCTGCTGTCGCTCCACGATAAAGAGTAAGCAATTCCTTGTTTGAATATCCCCAGGGGTTCTTATATTGCATTAAAAAAACCCAAACATCATTATCATTCCAATCTTCAAGCGGCGAAAAGACCAACTCGTTTACCATAGATGGATTAGGGCTGAGCAACTCTCTTACTCTCTTTTTTTCGTAGTATGCCATTGTTTTTGCTCTACGCGCACTTTCTGCTTTCCTGGTTCCAATGACCATAATAATCTCGCCATGTACTGCAATTTGTTCTTTGACAAAGGTATTTACCGGCTGAATTTTTAACCGGTCTGTACACCAGCGAAATTTCTTTCTTGGAAATGGATACCCTCTCCCAAGAAAATTAACCCAAAATGTATTATCCATATCGGGCGTGAGCCTATGTGTAATAAAAGGAAGATTCTGAGATTCTGCTGCCTTATTCATGGTATGCAATGAACTTTGCACCCACTTTGAAATAACTGGGGATTCAACTAAAGTATCCGTATTGATTATATGTACTTGTTTTTTTATTTGCTCCTTTGGTAATGCTGAAAGAGCTAGCCACACCAACTGCAATGTTGCTGTACTGTCTTTTCCCCCTGAATAGCCTATTACCCAGGGAATATCATCACATAAGTATAAGTTTCTGATAGTTTCCATTAATCCTTCTATTATTTCTTTTGTAATAGTTACCTCTTGCTTATTTGCTCCACAGCTCACACCTTTTTCCGCCATGATTACATCTCCTAAATATTTATTGAATCAAGAAACTTCTTTTCTCTTAATTCTTCCTCCTCAGACAAACCAATCCCAATTACTTTTTTTATTTGTATTGCTGTCAGATTTATTGCTTTATTGCTAGTAATAATCTTACCATCTGACCTGATCACTCGCAGTTTCCACTGTGGTGCACTTCTTCTCCAATCTATTTCCTTTAATCTAACTAAATAGCTTTCCATTTCTTTTTCAGAATTTTTGTAAAAGTACTCTCCTATCAAGCCAAGTGCTTGAATGACAACACCTTGGGTAATAATATATCTTTCTCTTAAATCAATTTTAGAAATTTCACGCTTAATAAGTTCACTCCATTGAACAATATTAGCAGCTACACCGTTCCAATATTTTACCAAAAAGGCTTCCACATTATCTTTAAAACCTGAATTTCCAACAATTCTTTTGTTTGCTCTATAGAAAGTGTTCAATGTAAACAGATTTGAAGAAAACTTTCCCAAAATGTCCCTTTCTTTATCTGTATACTCATTGAAAAAAGCGACTCGTGTTACAACATTTCGATTAACTACAGCCAGCTCATCTCTGGAATCATATAATTCGGCAATAGAATTAGAAGTTTTAACAGCATGCTTATTTAAATCTGTAAAAATTTGTTGGCTTCTCGCCAATCCCAAATCCTCATAAAGCACAACAGAAATAGTTTCAGTTCCCAATGTCGAATCCTCATCTAAAGCATCCAGTATAGCGGCTTTTCTATGTTGACCATCATTAATTAAGAATCTTGCATCCATAGATACCTCTAAAATACCAGTTCCCATACCATTACTATTCTCTTTGAATTCAAATTCGCCATCAATGGATGCCGCCAGTGCAGAAAAAACGTATGAATCTCTATTGTCCGTTATGTATTTACTTATTATCGGAATTCTTGATTCATTAAGCTTTCTCTGTGCCCTATACTCCGGAAGGACAAACTCATCTTCATTAGGAAATAGCTTCGATATCATCTTCAATGGAACCATTGCAATAAAATATTCTCTGCCTGCCTGATTACCCCGTACCACCGGAAATTTATATGTAAAATCCATAATTTCTCCTAAAATATGCTATACTTAAGTAGTGTACTTAAGTATAGCATTTGTACAAATTGCCGTCAATGTAATTCTTGATATAATTCCCAAAAAGCCTTGTCCTGCACATAAACAGGTTTGTTATTACCAATCTTCACAATACTGTGATGTTTTGTTAAACTCTTTATAGCACTAAATAATATTTGATTTTCTTGGCTTTTCGATTCTGTCTTAAATACAAAATCAACATCTGAATTTTTTAAATCTGAAACGTTATGAACCACCCATGTGAGTATATATTTAGCATAATCATCATCTCCGCTTCCAAAATGCTTTAAAAACTGTGTTGATAAGATAGTACCTACTCCAAATTCCCTGCCTTCCTTTAATATCTTCTTTAAAGCAAAGAATCCTTCATTCATAAAGTTATCTGCTTCATCAACTAATATTAACTTTGTAAGCTGCCTGTAATTACCAGACATCTTACTAGATCCTTGTGCCTGCATTTGAGAATAAAACAAATCCAATGTAATTGCTATAACTAAACTTTGTATATCTGAATCATACCCAGAAAGATCAATAACAACCACACCCTTCAACAAATCAAACAATGATTTTGTGGCACCTGGATTAGATTCAAATATCTGGAACAAATGCAATTTATCCAGTGCTGCTGCTAAGGAATCTCCCTTTTTGATCTCCTCATCATTTGCATATCGTTGATAAACCTGATCAAATGTTGGTGCATCTCCATCCCAAGTCAAAGGATCTCCCGGCTCAATCCCACTCGCCTGATATGTTTCCATAATGCACTGTAATAATATGGCTTGCTGCTTTGCTCCTAAATTATATACTTTCGAAATAGTATCCTTAAATGCATTCGCAGTATGCGTTGGAAGCAATGGCCTAAATACCGCTGATTTAACAAGTGCTAACGGATTAAACGGCAAATGATATGGTTTTAAGATCGTTGCGTTTGTTGCCTCGACAAAATCTGCTTTGCTCTCATTATAGTCACCTTTGTAATCAAAAATTAATATTCCAAGACCAAGGCTCTCCACATTATTCTTTTGTTCAAGATATAACTGCGTAATTAGTGATTTAGTAAACTGCGTCTTTCCTGTTCCCATCGTTCCAATAATACCTGTATTAGTATGAAACAACTGCGCCGTATCATTAGGCAACCACTCCACGGGATTTCCATCCTGTTCATTTATGCCAAACAAAATTTTCATTCCCTGCACATCTGTATCTTTAGGTTCATTCTTTTCCTCTTGCTTTGGTAGCTCTTCTGATAGAGACTTAGGAATGAGATTCCCTTTTTCACCAAGAGTATCGTTTAC
>ERZ808028.1602-NODE-1602-length-13044-cov-4.031079_pt1 | contig 13044 bp, 6 predicted proteins | sample MGYA00380184_ERZ808028 | MGnify/ENA primary metagenome ERZ808028 (study PRJEB31490, sample SAMN06133397) | mouse gut metagenome | isolation source: J8_1 | host: mice | place: China: Chengdu | collected 2015-05 ...
TTTGACAAAAAAACGCCGTAGCAATGTATTCAGATATGTATTTTTCACACTAGCAATAAGCTGCAGCAGCTGTGCATACATTTCATCCAGATTTTTTTTGCTGACAGGCATATATTCCTGCTCGTCATATTCGCCCTCCGCACACTTGCGCACACGCTTTACGTTCACTTGAAGCGCTCCGTTAAAGCTTGTGACCTCACCATAGACTTCAATATAGTCCATCGCGTCAAAATCGGCAATTCCCGCATTATTCGGGTCCCATATTTTCGCATCGAGTGTTCCTGTCTTATCCTGGATTATCACATTGTCATAGCTCTTTCCGTTCTTTGTCACCGCAGAGCTTTTGAATTTGCAAAAATAAATGTCAAACACTCTGTCTCCGTCCTTATAATCTTTAATATACTTCATTTTTATCCTCCATTCTTAATCCGTTTTTCGTCTAATTCCCATCTGCCCGCTTTAGCAGGCATATCCAGTCAGAATATTGGGGTTTTCAGTTTTATACTAATCTCTATGCACAGGCTGCACCGTAAATGTCATCTCCTCATAGGAATCGCCGCTTGCCCGCTGCACGATAATTTTGAGATTCCGGTCAATCACGGCGGCACGCAAGGCATTCATATAATCGGAAGGACTGCGGATTTCCTGTGCCCCTACCTGCACAATAATATCCCCTTTCTGCATTCCGTTCAGCATGGCAGGAGAATCCATATCAATGTCAAATATATATGCACCTTGTGGAAGTCCCATTTCAATTTTTACCTGCGACGTGATGTCCTGCGTATATATGCCAAGATAGGGAATGTCTTCACCGTTTGAAAGCTTTGTTATCATACCTTTCAGTTCTGTAATCCCTACTGCCGAAAGCAGATTTTTTGTATCAGAATTGTTATAGCTATTGTCAATCATCCCGATTACTTCGCCCTCAAGACTGACAAGGATGCCGCTTGGATTTTCACTTGCGTAAATATCCGTCGTAATCAGCTTATATTCATTGTCAGCAAGCTCCACATTATTCCCTTTTGAGGTGACAATTCCATAACACACGTTATCCTTGTATCCAAACAAATTCCCGATGGCAATCACAGGTTTACCTACAATTCCTGATGGCGCCGAACTGCCAAGTACCGCAACTGACACATAATCAAGTGTTGCACTGCCTACATATTTCAAATCTACTGCAAACACTGCTAAATCCGTATTTTTATCATACTTTTTTATCTCCGCATCCGCGTTTACTCCATTGCAGAACGTTACCCGTATGCTTTCCGCAACGCCAAGCGGTGATTTCCTTGCCAAAATCAAAAGCTCGCGATTATTATTCGCGATAATTACACCGGCAGTCGTTCCTTCACTTTGATAAGTGTTGTTGAACCAGTCCACATCGGAATGAACCGCTGTCACTGTCACCATACTGGAAGAAATATCTTTATACGTTTGGTACAATTCTTCATATTGTGCCTGATACGGCTTTAAAACAAGTTCCTGCGTTTCGTTCTCTAACATACTCTCAGCCTCATGCGTTCCGCTTTCCGGCGTATTGTTTATATCAGAAACCGATGTGGTCTGTGTCGGCGCGTTTTCCTGCGAAGACTGTTGTGTACTCTGCACTTCTTCACTCTCCGGTACGGTCTGCGAAGGCTGCGTTGAACCGCCTTCTGTCAGCATATCCTCCGGCAGCATCTCTTCCTGTTCCGGCGGGAAGGTCACAACCTCCGGCTCCTCCTCGGGATAGAGCCAGTTATTGAGCACCGGCTCCAACAACAAAAATGACAGGCACGCAAGCAGTCCGAAAAGCACTGCCATCATTGCTGTTATAATCGTCTTTTTTAGGAGTTTCTTCTTATTTATAGGGCGTTCCTTTATCTTTTCCTGCAAAAAGTCAAAATCGCTCGCCGTATCATGATTTTTTATTTCTTCATTCTTTTCATTCTCTGTCATTCCATTCTGCCCCTTTACTCGGTGTCCTTTCTTTTTGCCTAACTTCTAGTATATCCGATAGCCCTATCGTGGTCAATGGTTTCATATAGAGAGTTGCGCTTCAATGCATTATCCGTTATAATTTCTATAAAAAATAACAAACTAATTATGCATTTTTAAACGAAGAGAACTGAAATTGTGCTTTAGCCCAATTTCGCAGACTTTGGCAAGAATAGGGGATATAAATGAAGAAACAAAAGAAAACAAATTGGAAACGAGCCGCAATTGCCGCAATTATCATATTAGTACTCGAGATTTTCGTATGGAATCATTCTTTTTGGCTTACATCAGAATATAATCCGATTCGCGTTGATAAAATTTATACGGAAACAGGACAGCTTTTGGAAACAGGCACTGATTACAAAATTGGCGACAATTCGTATTTGGAAATTCGGGATATTGATCAAAAAGTGAAAAATATATACCTGAATGTCGGAACATATAAAGAAACAGAGCGAAATGTCCTGACGATCCGGTTAAATATGCTTGACGAAGGAAATCAGGAATATTATGGCGTAGATAACAGAGTCATCTCTTCCTTGCTGGATAAATGTAATTATATATCCGTCTATCCTTATGGAAATTTGAACTCTTTAAAAATAACCTTTCCGCGTGAAAAAGGAACAACGATTACCATTCAGAATATTATTTTAAACCAACCTGTGCCATTATTCTTTTCTGTGGAACGTGTTTTAATTATGTATTTGCTTTATTTGCTAATCCAAACATTATTTTTCCAGCCCTATGAAACACATTATCAACAAAACGCAAAAAAGCGGAATTTAATAACATTTGCTATTTTTCTTATATGCATTGTTCTGATTGTACCGTTAACTTTAATCGGAAACGACCGCAGCGGGCTTGCCACCATGAACAAATACACAGAGCTAACCCATTCGCTTGCCAATGGCATGGTAAGCGTAGAAGAAAATGCGGACGAACGGCTTTTGGCTGCGGAAAATCCATATGACAAATCGGAGCGAACTGCATTAGGCGTTGGCGGATATAAATGGGATTATGCCTATTTTAATGGTAAAATATATGTCTACTTCGGCGTTATTCCCGTTATTTTAACGTATCTGCCCTATTATCTGCTTACAGATTCAGACCTTCCGCATATTGTTCCTTATTTGCTTTTCTTAATCGGACTTATCGCAGGAGCGTTTAAACTGACAGATGCCTTAGTATACAGATACTGTCAAACGATACCATTAAAATTATATTATCTGCTTCAAATTACATTTATGCTTGGAATCGGCACACTGATATTTGCGAAACGGGTCTGCATATATAATATGGCGATTATGGCAGGACTTACATTTACTGTATGGGGTTTGTATTTATGGATAAGCAGTTTATCAGATGCAAGCTTTCCCAAAATGTGGAAAGTTGCGGCAGGATCACTCTGTATGGCGCTGGTCGCGGGATGCCGTCCACAGCTTTTACTCGCAAGCTTTCTTGCACTGCCAATTTTTGCCGAAAAAGGTAAAAGAATGTTCCAGGAACTAAAAGCAAAAGAGAATGTCAACAAACATTTATTGATTTTAACACTTTTTTGCCTCCCTTATATAATAACAGCTGCTTTTCTTATGTGGTACAATGCCGCCCGATTCGGCTCGCCATTTGATTTTGGCTCCGCTTATAACTTGACAACCAATGATATGACGAAACGCGGATTTCATTTTGCGCGTTTTGTTTCCGGTTTATGGTATTATCTATTCCAACTGCCGTCTGTCAATATTGAGTTCCCATATATTGGAACAACGTCGTTCCATACCGCATATCAGGGGAAAACAATTTATGAATCCGGTATCGGCGGTATTTTTGCAACAAATCTGATTTTGCTGCCCTGCCTTCTTTTTTACAAATACCGTGCAAAATTCAAGGAAAAAAAAGTTTTTCTTTTTATCTGCTCTAATCTGATCGGCGCAATTTTAATTGTCTGTGCAGACGTGCAGATGGGAGGACTTTTAACAAGATATACCGCGGATTTTGCCCTTTTGTTTTATCTTGCAGCGTACATGATCATATTTACGCTCAATAACGAATATTACAGTCAAAACAATACAGCCATATGCAGCATTCCCAAAACAGCATGGTACCGCACACTCGCTTTGCTATGCTGCATCACATGTCTGTACTTGATTTTATCCGTCTTCTCGCTTTATGTTTCGGGCGATTATGACGCCTACCGCCCGGTATGGTATTATCATATGAAAGAACTTTGGGGTTTATTTGATGTATAACACATTTTATGTTAAACTAAATATCAATAATAAAAACAATGAGAACACTGACGCTTGGAAAGGAATGACAAAACATGAACGAAAAAGCATTACGAATACTCGAATATCATAAAATTATAAATCTTCTGACAGACAAAGCCACCTCCGCCCCCGGCAAGGAGCTTTGCCGTGTCCTAAAGCCCATGACGGACCTTGAGAAAATCGAAGAAGCGCAGCGGCAGACTGCCGACGCATTCTCACGTTTAGTCAAAGGTGACCGCGCAAACTTTAGCGGAAACACGGACATCAGCTATAGCATTAAGGCGTTGGAAATCGGCAGCGCGCTTTCCGCCGCCGAACTGCTGAAAATTGCCGCGTCCCTTGCCTGTGCCGCAAGGGCAAAAGCATTTTCGCGCACGGAACGCGATGACGAAATTGAAGACAGCCTGCAGCGCTTTTTTGCAAATCTTGAGCCATTGACACCGCTGCAAAATGAAATTAACCGCTGTATTTTATCTGAGGAGGAAATTGCCGACGATGCAAGCGCCGCACTAAAGCATATCCGGCGCAGCATCAGCCTTACCAATGATAAAATCCACAGTCAGCTTACCAGCATGGTAAACGGAAGTTACCGCACATATCTTCAGGACGCCGTTATCACCATGCGCAACAACCGCTACTGTATTCCGGTGAAATCAGAGCACAAAGGAAACGTTCCCGGTATGATTCACGACCAGTCTGCAACCGGTTCCACACTGTTTATCGAACCAGCTGTTATTGTAAATTTAAACAATCAGCTCAAAGAGCTTGCAATGCAGGAGCAAGATGAAATTGAAAGAATTCTTGCAGAATTAAGTGCAAATGCAAGTGATTTTACCGAGGAACTTGCAAATAATTATCGTCTTTTGACGATTTTGGACTTTATTTTTGCTCGTGCGGCACTTGCAATTGATATGAATGCATCACGCCCGTTATTTAATAACAACCGATACATTAATATCCGCAAAGGAAGACATCCGTTATTGAGCAAAAAAACAGTCGTTCCGATTGATGTCCATTTGGGGGAAGACTTTGATCTTTTAATTGTAACCGGACCAAACACCGGAGGAAAAACCGTTTCTCTAAAAACAGTCGGACTTTTTACACTGATGGGACAATCCGGTCTGCACATTCCCGCACTTGACCGTTCGGAGCTTGGCGTATTTACAGAAGTGTATGCAGATATTGGCGATGAACAAAGCATTGAACAGAACCTCTCTACATTTTCGGCGCACATGACAAATACCATTTCCATATTAGACAGTGCCGACGAACATTCTCTGTGTATCTTCGACGAACTTGGTGCAGGCACCGATCCCACAGAAGGCGCAGCGCTTGCAATTGCAATTTTAAAGCATCTGCACAACAGGGGCATCCGTACAATGGCAACCACACATTACAGTGAACTGAAAGTTTTTGCACTCACAACGCCTTATGTCGAAAATGCCTGCTGTGAGTTTGATGTGGAAACGCTTCGTCCAACCTACCGGCTTTTAATCGGAATCGCCGGCAAAAGCAACGCGTTCGCAATTTCCTCAAAGCTTGGACTTTCTGATGAAATTATCGCATCCGCAAAGGAACATATCAGCGAGGAAGAGGAAAGCTTTGAAGATTTACTAGCCAATCTTGAGAATAGCCGCCGCACAATCGAAAAAGAACGCAATGAAATCCAAAGCTATAAAACGGAAATCGCTTCCCTCAAGCAGCGGCTGGAACAAAAACAGGAGCGGCTGGACACACAAAAGGACAAGATTTTACGCGAGGCAAACGAAGAAGCGAGAAAAATTCTTCAGGACGCAAAAGACGTTGCGGATGAAACCATCCGAAATTTCCAAAAAGCAAACAGCCAAACTTCCATAAAAGATTTGGAAAAAGCACGCACAAAAGTACGGGATAAAATTAGTGAAAAAAATAACAAATTGAGTATTACAGACGCAAAGCCCACACACAAGCTGCTAAAACCAAGTCAGTTAAAGTTGGGCGATTTCGTGAAAGTCGTGACAATGGGACTCAAAGGCACCGTCTCGACACTTCCGGACGCAAAAGGCGATTTATTTGTACAGTGCGGCATTATACGCTCCAAGGTAAATATTAAGGATTTAGTACTTGCACAGGAAGAAACCATGTCAGGCATAGCAAGCTATAAGAAACGCTACGGCGGTATGAGCTCCGGTTCCGGTTCCAACCGCATTTCCATGTCAAAAGCCGCCACGCTCTCACCGGAAATCAATCTATTGGGCAAGACGGTTGACGAAGCAATCGCGGAGCTTGACAAGTATCTCGACGACGCATATTTATCCCACGCCCCCAGCGTCCGCATCGTTCACGGAAAAGGCACAGGCGCACTCCGGCAGGCTGTTTCACAGCATCTAAAGCGCGTTTCCTATGTGAAATCTTTTCATTTGGGCGAATACGGCGAGGGCGATGCAGGTGTTACAATTGTAGATTTTAAATAGAAAGAGGGAAATGCAATGGCAAATAAACAGAAAATTTTAATCGTTGACGACGACGAAAACATCGCGGAACTGATTTCCTTGTATATGACAAAGGAATGCTTTGAGACAAAAATAGTATACGATGGCGAATCGGCGCTTCGGGAAGCGGAAGGCTTCTCGCCCGATTTAATTTTACTCGACCTGATGCTTCCCGGTATTGACGGGTATCAGGTTTGCCGCGAGGTGCGCCAAAAAGCGCAAACGCCAATTATTATGCTGTCCGCAAAAGGTGAAGTGTTTGACAAGGTATTGGGATTGGAGCTTGGCGCCGACGATTACCTTGAGAAACCATTTGACACAAAAGAGCTTGTGGCTCGTGTAAAGGCAGTGCTGCGCCGCTATAAGACAGCCGCACCTGCTTCCCCTGCCGCATCCGCAAAGCAGGTGAGCTATCCTGATTTAACAATCAACCTCACAAACTATTCCGTCATCTACAACGGTCATACCGTAGATATGCCGCCCAAGGAGCTTGAACTATTGTATTTTCTTGCCGCCTCTCCTAATCATGTATTTACAAGAGAGCAGCTTTTAGACCAAATATGGGGTTACGAATATATTGGGGACACTCGTACTGTGGACGTACATATCAAACGTCTGCGCGAAAAAATAAAAGATCACGAAGCATGGCGGATTGCTACAATTTGGGGCATCGGCTACAAATTTGAGGTAAAAAATTGAAAAACCAAAGATTTTTCAATGCAAGTTTGTTCTTTACAGTCCAAACTTGCAGGCTGAGAAGGGAGCAAGACTATTGACATGAAACGCACATTATATCTGAAATTTGTCCTTGCATATTTTATCTTTGCCTTTTTTGGCTTTATTGTGGTGGCAACTTTTACGTCAAGTATGACACTTGAACACATGAAGCGGGAACGCGCGGACACGCTTTATAAAGAAGCGCTGCTTATTGCCGACTCCTACGCGGCTGACCTTTATAATAACGAAATTACGTTGGAATCCGTGTGGCGGCAGATTGATGCAATTGGAACGTTTGTGGACGCGTCCATTTGGATTGTAAACCCTTCCGGACTTGTCATCCTGGATTCCGGATCACAGCCTGACATTGAAAATCCCACCACAATTCCGAATTTTAGTCCAACCATTACCGGCAGCTCATTCTACACAGTCGGCAACTTTTTCGGCATGTTTGACGAAGACATGATTTCAGCCTTTGCGCCCATTACTTCAAATTACAAGGTCAAAGGCTATGTCATTATCCACACGCCGATGACGGAACTGGAAGCCTCGTGCAATTCACTCCTGAATATCTCTTCTATCTCGCTGGTTATCCTGTTCCTGCTGTCGCTGATTATCCTGCTGTTCTTCACGGAAATGGTCTACCTGCCGCTGCGCAAAATTACACATGCAACGGAACAATATGCAGTCGGCAATTTCCGTTACGAGTTTCAGGTTGACAGCGAAGACGAAATCGGTTATCTAGCGGCATCGCTCGCATACATGGCAAGTGAAGTCGCCAAAAGTGAGGACAATCAGAAACGGCTTGTGGCAAATATCTCACACGATTTCCGCTCACCGCTTACCTCCATGCGCGGATACCTTGAAGCGATGCTTGACGGCACAATTCCCGCCGAACTGCATGAAAAATACATTGGTGTTGTGTTAAATGAAACGGACCGTCTTACAAAACTGACAAACTCATTGCTCACACTTAACAACCTGAACACAAAAGGAATGATTTTAAACCGTACCGATTTCGACATCAATCAAATTATAAAAAATACGGCAGCTTCTTTTGAAGGAACCTGCCGCAATAAACTGATTACAATTGAACTTGTTCTTACAGGTGACGAAATGCCGGTCAATGCCGATATGGTCAAAATCCAACAGGTACTATACAATCTCGTGGACAACGCCATCAAGTTCAGCCACAAAAACTCGTCCATCAAAATTGAAACCATTGAACGTTCCAATAAACTTCTCATTTCCGTAAAGGACAGCGGTATCGGAATTCCCGCTGACAGCATTAAACTCATTTGGAACCGTTTTTACAAGACGGACCTCTCACGCGGCAAGGACAAAAAGGGAACCGGACTCGGACTTTCCATTACAAAAGAAATCATCCAGTCGCACAATGAAAACATCAATGTCATCAGCACTGAGGGCATCGGCACCGAGTTTATCTTTACCCTTGAAAAAGCTGAGGAGGATTAATCATCATGAAGTGTTACCATAACCTTTGTTTCCTCCGTTCCCATTTTCAGCGTATATGTTCCGCCGTCCACGATTGCGGGACAGCTGACCACAACGGAATCGCAGCTTTTTTCGATTGTGTGCGCAAGCAGCTCCTTCCCGTCTGCGTCAAGAAGTATCACCTCAGAACCCGCCTGCTGCTGCGACACACTGTTTATGAGAATGGAGCCTTGTGACGAGTGGCTGCCAAAATTTACTGCCATATTGCTCTGCCCTGCCGCCACAACAATCCCGCCCGTAATTACCGCCGAAAGGTCATAATCAAGCGCTCCGTCTCCGTCATCGGAAGAGCCTAGAACATATGTTTCTCCTCCACTTACCATTAAATGACCGTTTGAATCAATTCCGTCTCCTTCCGCGTCTATTCTGACCACACCACCCGAAATATGAATATTTGCATCATTATGCGGTGCTTTCTTACCGCCAAAATCCTGTACGTTTTCGGCTTCTGCCTCCTGTGTGGAAATACGCTTGTCGGTAGCATTGATCCCGTCATCGGAAGCGGTAATATCAATTGTACCTCCGCTGATGTTAATCAGGCGTGCCTCCAAGCCTTCATCAGATTTTGCAACCGTCAGTGTGCCGCCTGCAATATTAATTTCATTTAACGCTTCAATACCGTCACCTTGCGCATCGAAGAAAAACGTACCGTCCGCAATGTACACCCAGCCCGCCGTGTCATCGTCATCATTTGCGGAATGGATCGCGTCCTTACCTGCCGTAACACGGAAACTGCCATTTGCAACCGCAACGCTGTCTTTTCCTGACAGTCCGTGGGAAGCTGCCGTAATCTTATAATTTCCGCCTGTTATCACAAGGTCATTTTTAGACACCACACCGTGTCCTTTAAGAGCCAAAACCGTAAGGCTTCCTGTTCCGTTCAGCGTCAAATCGTCCTTGGAAAAAATGACTGCATCAATATGATTGTCATCAAGTTCCACAAATGAACCGCCATTTGCAAGCATATTTTCCGATTTATCCGCAAGTGTGACAAATACCTTATCCGCCTGTTTCACATAAATCGGGGCGGACGTATCGCTTTTTATATTCACACCATTTAACACAATCTGAACCTTCTGCTCCTTACCAACATCCACGATAATCATGCCGTTTGTAAGCGCGCCTTCAATGAGATAAACACCTTCTTCTTTGATTGTGACAACATCGCCGGCAATTTCTACGCCTTTGCTGCCGGTCGTTGAGCCGCCGTCACGCAGCGTAATAACACTGCATTCATCTTCATCATATGCCCCGCTTAAATCGCGTTTGGAAAACAGCTTTTCCGTATTGATAACGGAACGGTCACTCTCAAAAACACTGTTTCCCGCGTTATTGTTAATTATTTCACCAACAGTTTCACGTTGTGCTGCATCCATCTGCTGTGCCGGCTGCATCCCGTCATTACATGCAGTTAAAAGCAATCCCATCGCAAGTGCTGCCAAAATAAATCTGTATTGATTCACCATAATCCCCCTCTTCTTCCATTGCCTTCTCCATGCCGCCATCCTTGAGCAAATATGACGGAAATCTGCCGATTATTTCCTTTGTTGCAGCGTTATCCCAACAAGTTCTTTTTATTATAAGTTTTCGTAAAGAATTTTGCAATACACCCAAAATTGAACCGGAAAACGGCAACAAAATAAGGCAGAAGCTTCCCCCTGCCTTATTTTACCCTTTATCGAATTACAAATTCCTTGGAAACCGTACCGGAATAATTTCCGATTCCGATAATATGCGCTGCTGCCTTATCATTTGGCTGCATGTTGCCTGTATAAGTTACAATATAATCCTTACCCAGCGCAAGACTCTTTCCATTGACACGAATGCTAAGCTTCGGTTCTGCCGGCTTTCCGCTGAAGGTCTGCACCTTGATTTCCTGTACGCACGCTGACGTAATCCGTCCCGTCGTAATGGTAAATGCCAACTCCTGCGTCTTCTTTCCGGCGCCCTTCTTAGAAGCATTCAAGCCCTTTTCCGTAATCGTTACAGTAGGTTTTACCGCACTCTCAATACTTGCAACCTTGATATTGTCCTGATATTTTACGGCATATGCCGCACCCTGTTTCATATCAACCGCTACACCAAGCTCTTTATATACAAAGTTAATCTTTGGCTTCACCGCTTTTCCGGTATATTCTGTCGGGCTGACCGTGATTACAAAGTCGTCAAATGTCACATCTTTTACCGTAAAAATATTGTCAAATTGAACGCTGCCGCTGTAATTGCCCTTGCCCGTGATTGTAACGGATGCCACATCGCCAGGCTTTTGGTTTTTCTTATAGGTAAGCGTGTAATCAACCCCCTTTATCAGCAGCTTCTTAGCGCTCCCTTCGTTCACGGCATAAATGTCAAGTTCCGGTTTCCACGCAGTTCCTGTGTAAGGAAGATAAAGCATTCCGCCGTTTTCTCCGATTCTCTTTGCTTCCTTATATAAGATAGTATCTTCCTTCGTATCCCATGTGATAAGTCCCTTGCCTGCGGCATCGGAAGCAGTCATCGTAATTGGACGCTTCTTAATCGCAAAGGAAACCTTCTTTGTTCCGGCATAATCGCCCTGTCCGGTGATTGTAACCGTTACCTTTCCGCTCTTAATATTTGTCTTATTTCCGTTCTCATCATTGTAGCTTACCGTGTAATCCTGACCGCTGACCAACGAACCGTATTTTTTGCTTTCGATTGTCAGCTCCGGATTGTCGCCTGTCGTGCGAAGCGTAACCTCACTTCCCGTATAAACTTTCGAACCTGTAATCTTGATTTTCGTGTTGGAAATCAAATGATCCTTATCGACAACCCTGAATTCAACGGTACGGCTGCCCGTATAGCCATTGCTTTCCACGCCTTTGATTGTCGCCGTATATTGTCCGGCTGTTGTCAGCTTCGTGCTGTTTGACTTCGCACCGGTTTCGTCCTCATAAACCGTTTCTTCTCCGCTATCCGTCCTGCGGACAAGTTTTGTGACGATATAGTGCTTATTAAGCGACAACGCTTTCTGCCCATTCTTTATCGCAATCTTATACGGCTTTCCTTCCGCCACGGCATCGGCTTTCACAACCATGCCGTAATCATTGATATTCTTCGGCGAAATTTCAAAGTAGTATTCCGGTGTTGAACCTGTATAATTTCCCTTTCCGGTAATCTTTAGCGACGGCTTTTTGTCGTTTCCTGCGCCTGCGCTCACATTAACATTGTTCTTGTAAGCAACCGTATAATCCCTGCCCTTTTGCAGTACCTTATTGTCCAGCTTCACGATAACGTTCGGTGTAATCTTCTGTCCGGTATATGCGCCTCCGGCAGGTGCCGAAATCGTGATATGCTCATCCGTAATCGGACGTTTTTCGATGGTAAAGGTCTGTTTCAGCGCACCCTTAATTTTTGTGCTGCCTGCCTTTGCAATGACATACATTGTCGCCTTGCCGATTTTGATATTTTTCTCACAATATAAAGAATAATCCTCTTTCGGCGTAATGCTTACGTTGACTGCCTGACCGTTTTTGTCCGTTAATCCCGTAATTTCCGGCTCAATTTCATCTCCCGTATAATAGTAAACGGTTTCTCCCAATACTGCCGTTGCTTTTGAGATGTCAAACTTTGTATCCGCAATGGTAAAGTACAGGGTCTTTGTGCCTGTAAATTTGCTACCCTTTGCCTTAATTGTAATTTCTGCCTCGCCTTTGTCCTTATTATTCTTATAAGATGCGGTATAGTCCGCCTTTGTCAGCTTATAGCCCGCGTAATTTAGCTCCAAATTCAGCTCGACATTTTTGCCGGTGTATTCCTGTGCCGTCTCATAAACAGCCTTTCCGTCTGCTCCCTGAACAAAGCCTTTCGCCTTAACCTGCTCCATCGGGACTGCGGTGTTAAAGTCAATCTGTGTAAATACCGCACCAAGCTTTACAGTACCCTCGGGCATTATAAAGGAAGCAAGCATGGTCTCATCACTTCTGTTATTGTCATCAACATTGTACTTCAAAACCGCCGACTTTTGTCCTGCCTCATCCGTGCTGTATTCCGGCGTTACGCCTGCACCCGCTGCATCTTTTAAAATGCCGTCTTCGACATTTTCACCGACAAGTCTTAACTCCGATAAATAATAC
>ERZ808028.1603-NODE-1603-length-13034-cov-4.632091_pt1 | contig 13034 bp, 12 predicted proteins | sample MGYA00380184_ERZ808028 | MGnify/ENA primary metagenome ERZ808028 (study PRJEB31490, sample SAMN06133397) | mouse gut metagenome | isolation source: J8_1 | host: mice | place: China: Chengdu | collected 2015-05 ...
CGCACTGCTTGGCCGTATGCCTCCCGCAGTAGGTTATCAGCCGACGCTGCAGACGGAGATGGGTGCACTGCAGGAGCGTATTACTTCCACAAAGAGCGGTTCCATCACCTCTGTACAGGCGGTTTACGTGCCTGCGGATGACCTTACCGACCCGGCTCCGGCAAATACCTTCGCCCATCTGGACGCGACGACGGTACTTTCCCGTTCTATCGTGGAATTAGGTATTTATCCGGCGGTTGACCCGTTAGAGTCCACCTCCCGTATCCTTGACCCGCGTATCGTCGGTGAGGACCATTACAAGGTAGCCCGCGGTGTGCAGGAAGTATTGCAGAAATATAAGGAATTACAGGATATTATCGCCATGTTAGGTATGGACGAGCTTTCCGAAGAAGATAAGCTGACCGTATCCCGTGCGCGTAAGATCCAGAGATTCCTGTCCCAGCCATTCTTCGTTGCCGGACAGTTTACCGGTCTGGAAGGACGTTATGTACCATTAAGCGAAACTATCCAGGGCTTTAAGGAGATTCTAGAAGGCAAGCACGATGATATCCCGGAGAATCTGTTCTTAAATGCAGGTAATATCGATGACGTTCTCGCCCGTGTGAAATAGGGGGGAAGGCTATGGCAGATGTCTTTAAATTAGAAGTAATTACCCCGGATAAAACTTTTTATCAGGGGGAAGCCCAGATGGTGGAATTAACCACCACCGAAGGGCAGATCGGTGTTTATGCCAGGCATATTCCGCTGACTGCGATTGTAGCACCGGGGATTTTGAAGATTCATGAGGGCAGCGAGGTAAAGAAGGCCACATTAATGGCAGGCTTTATCCAGGTGATGCCCGAACAGGTCACAATTATGGCAGAAGTTGCCGAGTGGCCGGAGGAAATCGACGAAAAACGTGCACAGGAAGCTAAAGGAAGAGCCGAAAAGCGCCTTTCCGGCGGCGGTGCGGAACTTGATGTGGCAAGAGCCGAATTAGCGCTTAAGAGGGCGCTGGTGAGGCTGGAAGCACGGCGTTAGGCAGTAACCGAAAATCTGAAAATAAACAAAAGAACACTCCTGCCGGGAAAGCGGCGGGGGTGTTTTTTGCAGAAATCTTTGCGGAAATTGAAAAAATTGGTTGTAATTGCCAGGAAAATGCGGTATAATGTAATCCGTGATTGAAAAGGGCTCGTAGCTTAGTTGGGAAAGCGCTGCGTTCGCAACGCAGAGAGCGTGGGTTCGAGTCCCATCGGGTCCATAGAGAAAAACTCCTGAAAACGCCGGAATGTTGAGGAAAGGCGGGGTTTCGGGAGTTTTTGTGTTATTTTAAATTGTTTTCACTAATTTTAAGTCGCTGCGGGGGCCTTTGCGGAGGTTTATGCGGTAAACTTCCGGCATTTCATAAATCCCCCATTTCGTATGTAAATATTCTTTTGACGGATCGAGTTTGGCTTTTTTGGCGGGTTTTGATGAAATTGTGCGGGCAGATGAGGGGGCGGCTGCCTGGGGCGCTGTGGTCGCTTCCTGCCTTAGCAGTTCGCCCTGCCCCAATTGGCGGCGCATCATTTGAGATTCACGGTACTGTTCGGCGTTTGGAATTTTCGTAAATTCAACCGTTTTATCAAAATTCTTTTTTACAACAGCTTCAATTTCTTCAAGCGTTACATGAAAAAATTCTCTTCGTGTATTAATCATATTCACTTTTCTGTCATCAAATGCTCTGTGGAGCGCGGATTCAAGCGCCGGGGCATCATCACTGAAAATCATTGCATGTACATCAAAGGCAAAAGGAACGGATGCATCGCCAAGTTCGTCCACGCGATCCATTGGCTCTAATCTTCTTGTCATTCCGATTTTGTAAATATTTTCCCCGAATGAACCGATATTTGAAATAATATAAACGTAGCCGGCGCGTTGGTTTGCTTCTCTGTAATCGATTTTCTTTATTTCTTCTTCAATGCTGTTAAGCTGCTGCTGCATTTCAAGGCGTCTTTCTTCTAAAATCGTGCGTTCTATTTCATTTGCGGACTGCATTTGCACTTCAATGCGATGAAGCGCATTTTTGTAATGCATTCTTTCTTTTTCGCTTGTTTTTCTTGCTTCTTCGATTTCTTTTTGCAGCTTCTGCGCTTCCCTCTGTTCTTCCCGGATACGCTTTTGTTCTTCCTTCTCCTCCTGTTTTTTCATCGCATATTCATAACAAAGGTTCATTTCCTGTAATTTCAAATCCAGATAAGACGGCGTGATGGAAATCTGCATTTTGGAATTTAATTTGTTTAAGTCTTCGCAGGATTTGATAATTCTTTTACGTATGGATTCAACATTGTTAAATTTTACCTTATCAATAATGGCTTCACATTCATTGTTAAAGGCACGTAAAATCTGCTTTACGTTATCCGCCACCAGCTTTTTGCCCTGCGCGAGGCTGTTGTTGTAAGTAAAGTTATTGGGAAATGTCGCAGCAGTGTTATTTTTTATCATTGCTTTTTGCTTTTCCCGAACTACCGCAATTTTGTCTTTATAGATTTCGGAGTTCATCAAATTGTAGACAGGCGTGTAAAGTCCAAAGTCCTGGTATAATATTTCGTCATCTAAAAAGATAATCGATTTTCTTTTCTCTCGGATTTCACTGTTTAAAGAAAAGATTTCCTGGATGATTTTTTGCTTTTGTTCCCTCTGATTTTCAATTTCTACTTGAATGGATTCTTTTTCAGCGATAAGCCGCTGGATTTCAGCATTTATGGATACAGCAGTTTTCATTTCCGGTGTGAGAAGAGCGTTTAAATAATCATTTTCTGCCGTAAGCCGTTCAATATCCGTTTTAAATTGCTTTGTCTTAAAAACATCGCTTATCCCCATAGCTTTTCCTCTTTTCTTGTTGTACTTTTGATAAAACCATAACACGTATAAATATGTCTGTCAATAAAGAATCCTAAGATAATATTTACAAAAAATTCTGTTTGTAAGAAAGCTGTAAGAGGAAGAAACCCGTTTTTTAGTTGCATATCTTGGAAAAACAGGGTATAATCGTTGTAGTAATGGACGGGTTTCCCTGTCCTGTATCCGCGGAAGAGAATACAAGGAAGTTTTTCCGCGGTTGTAGTCCAAAACAGAATTTTACAGAAGCATTGCAGGAGGATAGAATCATGAAATTGCATAAGAAACAGTTATTGGCGATGGGATTGGCCGCAGGCTTATCCGTATTGTCCGTAATCCCGGCTATGGCTGGGGAGTGGGCACAGTTAGAGGGCGGAGAATTCTGGCAGAAGCGCTATGTGGAAGCTGACGGAACCTATCCGACCAGTACATGGAAGGAAATTGACGGAAATGTTTATTACTTTGATCAGGACGGCTTCACCGTTACCGGATGGCGCTTCATTGATCAGAACTGGTATTATTTTGAAACCAACGGCGTAAGGATGTCGAATCTGGTTTGCAATGGAGGCCGCCTGGACGAGAACGGACTCTGGGTAACGGATAAGATTCCGCCGACTTCTTCAACCACGGCTACACCGGAGGATACCACTTACTGGACGGCAAAACTGATTGAATATAACCTGATGGATAAGGAATTCCAGGCGAACGCCGACGGTTCATTCAGCATGACCTGTGCCTACGATCTGTATGCTACACGGCCGGATTTACTGAATACGGTTTTTGCCAAGGCAGCTTACACCTTCCCGCAGGGATTTTCCTATGAGTGGTCGATGATAAACGGCATTTTCAACTTTAAGGTAACGAATGTAGGGTCTGCTCAGTAAGCAGCGATGAAAAACTAACGGCAGATAAGCTGTCCGTTCTGAATGTTGTTCAGGATGGGCAGCTTTTTGATGGGTAAATAGTGCAGAGAAGTAAAGCGTACATGGGCACAGCATTTTTCATAACTTGTTTGTGCCTTGAGCAAAGCGAAAGGAATGATTAAAAACATGAAAGCGTTAGTGATGGCAGAAAAGCCTTCGGTGGGCAGGGATATTGCGCGGGTGTTAAAGTGTACGAAAAATATTAACGGGGGAATCGAAGGGACAAATTATGTCGTGACCTGGGGACTTGGACATCTGGTGACCCTGGCCGACCCGGAGGACTATGATAAACGCTATAAAGAGTGGAAGATGGAAGATCTTCCCATGCTTCCGGAAACCTTCCGCCTGGAAGTTATCCGACAGACGGCAAAGCAGTATCAGGCGGTGAAGGCCCTGCTGCACCGGAAGGATATCGATCAGGTGATCATTGCCACGGATGCGGGAAGAGAAGGGGAGTTGGTTGCACGGCTGATTTTAAAGAAGGCCGAGTGCAAAAAACCATTGAAGCGGCTCTGGATATCCTCGGTTACGGATAAGGCGATACGGGAGGGATTTGCGCATTTAAAGGACGGAAAGGAGTACGAACCGCTGTACGACGCGGCGATGTGCAGGGCAGAGGCGGACTGGCTGGTGGGTATTAACGCAACACGTGCCCTGACCTGTAAATACAACGCACAGCTTTCCTGCGGCCGGGTACAGACGCCTACACTTGCCATGATTGCCGCCAGGGAGAAGGAAATCCGGGACTTTGTGCCGAAAAAATATTACGGGCTTTCGGCAAGGTGGAAGATGGGGGCAGATAAAGACAGCAGGAATAAAAATGCGGCAGGAATATTGACGCTGACCTGGCAGGATGAAAAGTCGAAAAGTTTTCGCTCATTTGACCGGCAGCGGATGGAGGAGATGAAAAAGCTGCTTGACGGGAAGGACGGCACCGTAAAAGAGGTTCGCAAAACATCAAAGAAAAAGCAGGCACCGCTTCTCTATGATTTAACCGAACTGCAGCGGGAGGCAAATAAGAGATTTCATTACTCGGCCAAAGAAACCTTAAATATTATGCAGCGGCTTTATGAGAATCACAAGGTGCTTACCTATCCCCGGACGGATTCGCGCTATCTGACCGGCGATATTCTGCCTACGATTAAAGAGCGCCTGAAAGCCTGCGGCGTGGGTCCTTATAAAAAGCTGGCAGGGGCATTGGTAAACCGCCCTCTTCCGGATAAACCGTTTTTTGTCAATAATGCTAAGGTGTCCGATCACCATGCCATTATTCCCACGGAGCAGTTCGTCCAGTTGGAACATATGACCATTGACGAGCGCCGGATTTATGATCTGGTGGTGCGGCGGTTTCTGGCTGTGCTTTATCCGGCTTATTGCTATGAACAGGTGAATTTAACGGTTTCTGTGGGCAATGCGCTGTTTACTGCCCGCGGTGTTGTGGTTAAAGATCCGGGATGGAAGGCCGTGTACCAGGAGGGAAAGGAAAGCTGGGAAGAAGACGAGGACTGGGATGAGGAAAAGGAAGGTTATTCTTCCTCTGCCGGGAGAAGAGAGGAAGCTGAAGCTGTGCCAAAGAGTCAGCAGCTTCCCGCATTGCAGGCCGGGGATGTTCTTCAAGGACTGGCAATTTGTCTGACCGAGGGAAAGACGAAGCCGCCGGCGCATTTTAATGAGGCAAGCCTTCTTTCGGCTATGGAAAATCCAACGGCCTATTTGCAGACCCGGGATAAAGCTATGGAAAAGACCCTGGGGGAAACCGGGGGACTGGGAACGGTGGCAACCAGGGCGGATATTATTGAAAAGCTTTTTTCCAGCTTCCTTTTGGAAAAGCGTGGGACGGATATTTTACTGACATCCAAGGGGAAGCAGCTTCTGGAACTGGTTCCGGAGGACTTAAAAAAGCCGGAACTGACCGCGGACTGGGAGATGAAGCTTTCCCGCATTGCCCGGGGAGGTCTGAAGCGAAATATGTTTATGAAGGATATCCGGGGGTATTCTAAGGAACTTATTGGGCAGATTAAACAGGGAGAGGGAAGCTTTCGCCATGATAACCTGACGAATACGAAATGTCCGAACTGCGGTAAGCGAATGCTTGCGGTCAAGGGGAAAAACAGCGAGATGCTTGTCTGTCAGGATCGGGCCTGCGGATATCGGGAAACCATTTCCCGCACATCCAATGCAAGATGTCCCAACTGCCATAAAAAGATGGAACTGCGCGGGAAGGGCGATAAGCAGATTTTTGTCTGTGCCTGCGGCTATAAGGAAAAACTGGCAGCCTTCCAGGAACGGCGCAAAAGGGAAGGAGCAGGGGTGACGAAAAAAGATGTGGCGCAGTATATGAACCGACAGAAAAAAGAGGCAATGGAACCGTTAAACAATGCCTTAGCCCAGGCTCTGGCGGGGCTGAAAATGGATACGGATCATTGAGTTCGAGTAACGCTCTAAAGTCCGGAAAGCCAGTGTTTATGCGGTTTTCCGGGATTTTTCTTATTGTGCCGCGGCATGATTATGATATTATTTTTCAGAGCCAGGGGCGTGAAAGATAAGAAGCGGGAAAAATGGTGCAGGGAGAAGATTATGCAGAAATTACAGGAAGTAGTATTGTATTACCAGGCGGTGAAGGAAACAGGAGCAGCAGACAAGACCGATGCAGAAAATAAGGCAAAGACGGCAGATAAGGAGAAAGAAAAGGCCGTTCGTATGATGAAAAGTGTCCTTGTTCGCATGGGTGTGCGGATTAAAAATATCGGCCCTGAACAGGTTATGGAAAAAGTAGGTTATCTGGCGGGAATAGAAGGCTTTACTTCTTTATCTCAGGATGAACAGCAAAACAAGGATAAGGAAAAGAATGGACAGGAAAACCTTCCGGTATTGTCCCGGGATGTACTGGTAATGAAAAATTTTTCAAGCAGCAGGATTGATATGCTTCTTGCCGGACTGCGGAAAGCCGGTGTTCCCAAAATTGAATTAAAGGCTGTGATTACTCCGAAGAATGCAGAATGGACAATTTATCAATTATACCAGGAATTGGAAAAGGAACATGAATCTTTTCAAAAATAAGGATAAAAAGCTTTGGAATAAAAATAAAGAGATTGGAGAAACTTTTTATGGGTGGTTTAAACACATGAAGAGAGTCGGCGGAAAAAGAGGTTATTGTGCAGAGGATTAATGGTTTCTGTGCATTTATATAACCGGAAGAGAACTCTCGAATCAAAAGGAGGTTTTTCCATGAGTAAAGCATTAGACGGAACTGCGCTGACCATTGGAATTATCGGTGCGGTAAACTGGGGATTAATTGGATTTTTTAATTTTAATCTGGTGTCCTTCTTATTTGGAAGTAACTGGTTTTCACGTATTCTCTATGCCTTGGTGGGATTGTGCGGGCTGTATCTTCTGACCTTTTACGGCAGGACTGACAGTATGAAACAGTAACGGCAGGAGAAGAAACGGGGACAAGAACAACAAAGGAAAACGCAGGGGAAGAAAAAACAAAAGCAGCAGGAACAAAAGCAGCAAGAATAAAAAAGACAGGTTTAGAAAATGGAAAAGCAGCGGTACAGACGGATTTTTGGTGTGTACGGCTGCTTTTTGCGGTTTTTTGCAGATGTGTGATTTTAAAAAGTTCTAAACATGAAATAACCATTTACAATTTTCGCAGATATTGCTATGATACAGAGGACAGGAAAGAAGAAGCGGAGGTTAAGTGATGATTTTTATTGGAGGCATAAGTCAGGGAATGAAGGCGCTGGCCTATACGGGGCTGATAACCTGTTCATTTTGTAAAAGTACAACATCTTGTGAGTTATTAATGACTTACTATTATTTCAGTTTCTTTTTTATTCCGCTGTTTAAGTGGAACAAGCATTTTCTGGTAAAGATGAACTGCTGTGATGCGGTTTATGAATTAAATCCATTGAAGGGAAAAGCAATTGCCCGGGGAGAACAGGTGGCGATTAACCTGGAGGATTTAAATCTTTTGGAGGACGGCAAGATAAGACGGAACCAGGCTGCTGGACAGGAAATCGAGGGCGCAGATCCTGAAAAAACCCTGCGCTGCCCGATCTGTAAATATGAGGCTCCCGGGGATTCCAATTACTGCCCTAAGTGCGGACAGCGGCTGCGGTAACGGTTTTGTGACAGAAGCCGGTTTGCGGCTGTGGGTTGTAAAGGTAAGGGAGAAATTACGGTGAATATGTGTTCGGCAACAAAATTGTGCAAGGAACAGGAAAAGGGGACAGGAAGATGATTACAACGGTGATTTTTGATATGGATGGGGTATTAATTGACAGTGAACCCGTATATTTGGAGGCAATGCTGGAGTTTGGACAGCATAAGCGGCCGGGGCTTCTGGAAAAGGATATCTGTGCTATCGTAGGAAGGACATCGCAGGATAGCTGGGGAATTATGGAAAAAGCAATTAAAAACGGGCAGAACTGGAAGGAACTTCGGCATGACTACCGGGAATGGATTGATGTGAGCCAGGGGCTGGACTATACCCGGATTTTTCGGGAAGAGGCCAGAAGTCTTCTGAAGGAATTAAAACAGCGGGGATATCGGATAGCCCTGGCTTCATCCACGCATCGTCAGCTGGTTCTCCATGTACTGTTCCAGAATCAAATCCTGCAATATTTTGAACGGATAATTACCGGCGACCAGTTTAAAAAGAGCAAGCCTGATCCGGAAATTTACCATTATACAGCAAAGGCCATGGGCGTTAAAGAAGAGGAATGTTTTGTTCTTGAGGATTCCACCGTGGGAATACAGGCAGCACATGATGCCGGAATGACCGTAGCGGCACTGATTGATGACCGTTTTGGCTTTGACCGCAGCCTTGCTGATTATGAAGTGGAGAGTGTAAATAAGATTCTGGATTACCTTCCGGAAAAAAACAGGTAAAGCGCAGAAAAAATCAACATACAGCGCATGAAGATAAGAAAAGTAATCAAGGAGCAGCAGGCAAAAAAGAAAGGCGGGATGGCAAATGATATGGATTCGCGGCGGAAGGGTAATTGACCCGAAATCCGGGCGTGACCAGAGAGCAGATATCGTTCTGGACGGAAATCGGATTGCACAGATACTTTGGAAAGAAGAAGGCAGGGAAGAGGAAGCGGCTAAGGAAATTGCGTCATGTTCTTATGCTAAGATCATCGATGCTTCAGGGCTGGTGGTAGCGCCCGGGCTGGTGGATGTGCATGTTCATTTTAGAGATCCGGGTTTTATCTATAAAGAAGATATCTTTACCGGGGCAGCGGCTGCGGCCAAGGGCGGTTTTACCACGGTAGTCTGCATGGCCAATACAAATCCTAAGATTGACAACGTGGAAACACTGAAAGAAGTGCTGGAAAAGGGAAAGAAAACACCTATCCATGTTCTGGCCTGCGGCGCGGTTTCCATGGGATTCGGCGGTAAGGAACTGACGGATATGGAAGCTTTAAAGGAAGCCGGAGCCGTGGGTTTTACGGATGATGGTATTCCCCTGACGGACGGCAGGTTTGTAAAACAAGCCATGGAAGCTGCGGCACGTCTGGGACTTCCGATAAGCCTTCATGAAGAGGAACCGGCATTTATTGCCCAAAACGGCATTAACCATGGAAAAGTATCGGAAAAACTTGGAATAATTGGCTCACCTTCTCTTGCCGAGGACAGCCTTGTCGCCAGGGACTGTATGATTGCCCTTCACACCCAGGCGGCTGTGGAGATTCAGCACATCAGTTCTAAAAATGCCGTGGCCGCTGTGCGGATGGCAAAAGCACTGGGGGCAAACCTGTGGGCTGAAGTAACCCCCCATCATTTTACCCTGACTGAAGAAGCCGTAGAAAAACACGGCAGCCTTGCTAAAATGAATCCGCCCCTGCGAAAAGAAGAAGATCGCCAGGCATTGATTGCAGGATTAAAAGACGGAACCATTGCAATTATTGCCACGGATCATGCGCCGCACAGCCGGGAAGAGAAAGAAAAACCGCTGATTGATTCCCCGAGCGGAATTATCGGCCTGGAAACCTCATTGGCACTGGGGCTTCGTGAACTGGTGCACAAAGGGCATCTCTCGCTTGTAGAATTAATGCAGAAAATGAGCCTGAACCCGGCACAGCTTTACCAGTTGGACAAAGGCCGATTAGAAGAAGGTGCACCGGCAGACCTGGTAATTTTCAATGAGCATGAGGTGTGGAAGGCAGAATCCTTCATATCCAAAGCCAGCAACAGCCCGTTTTTGGGGGAAACATTTGAAGGCAAGGTAAAGATGACGATTTGCGGCGGAAAAGTCGTTTATCAGGATAAGGAATATAGCGGCTAAAGCAGCCGTGTTTTGGTGTAAGAGTCCGGCGAACCGGACTCTTTGTTTGTCATTTTCGCAGGCGATAAGACAGTACAATAAAGATAATACAAAAACCTTAATTGTCAGCAGCATCCGATTCAGCCACGGTAAAGGTAAATCTCTTTCTTGCCATCTCGTCGCTGTCAAGATATTCATCATAGGTCGTAATTTTATCAATCAATTTTCCATTAATAATCTCCATAATGCGATTTGCCGTAGTCTGTACGATCTGATGGTCGCGGGAGGAAAAAATCATCACTCCGGGAAACTTAATCATCCCGTTATTCAGGGCTGTAATCGCCTCCATATCCAGATGATCCGTCGGTTCATCCAGCATTAACACATTGGCACCGGAAATCATCATCTTGGAAAGCATACAGCGAACCTTCTCACCGCCGGAAAGTACGCGGACCTTCTTCACCCCATCTTCTCCGGCAAACAGCATACGTCCCAGGAAGCCGCGCACATAGGTGACATCTTTTTCGGGCGAGTACTGGGTCAGCCAATCCACAATCGTATCATCATTATCAAATTCCGCGCTGTTATCCTTGGGGAAATAGGACTGTGTGGTCGTCAGTCCCCATTTATAGCTGCCTTCGTCCGGTTCCATTTCCCCGGATAAAATTTTAAAAAGGATGGTTTTTGCATGTTCGTTCGGGCCGACCAGGGCGACCTTATCTTCCCGGCCTAAGATAAACGAAATATCATCCAAAACCTTTACCCCGTCAATGGTCTTGGAAAGATGCTCAACGGTAAGGACTTCGTTTCCGATTTCTCTTGACGGGCGGAAGTCGATGTAGGGATATTTTCGGCTGGAGGGCTTGATTTCATCCAGCTCAATCTTTTCTAAGGCACGCTTTCTGGAAGTCGCCTGCTTGGACTTGGAAGCATTAGCGGAGAAACGCTGGATAAATTCCTGAAGTTCTTTAATTTTCTCTTCTTTCTTACGGTTGGCTTCCTTCATCTGCTTAATCATTAACTGGCTGGACTCGTACCAGAAATCATAATTTCCGGCATAAAGCTGAATCTTTCCATAGTCGATATCGGCAATGTGCGTGCAGACTTTGTTTAAGAAATAACGGTCGTGGGATACGACGATAACCGTATTGTCAAAGTTAATTAAAAATTCTTCCAGCCACGCGATGGCATCCAGATCCAGATGGTTGGTCGGCTCGTCCAGAAGCAGGATATCGGGGTTCCCAAATAAAGCCTGGGCAAGCAGAACCTTTACCTTCTGTGCACCGGTCAGGGAAGATACCTGGTTATAGTGAAGTTCCGGCTCAATCCCTAAACCGTTTAAGAGGTTTGCCGCGTCGGATTCTGCCTCCCAGCCGTTCATGGTGGCAAACTCGCCTTCCAGTTCAGCCGCTTTGATGCCGTCCTCGTCGCTGAAATCCTCTTTCATGTAGATGGCTTCTTTTTCCTTCATAATCTCGTACAGGCGGGCATTTCCCATAATCACCGTGTCCAGTACGGGAAATTCATCGTATTTAAAATGGTCCTGCTGCAAAAAGGAAAGCCGTTCCCCGGGAGTAATGGCAATTTCTCCGTTAGTGGAATCTAACTGTCCGGACAATATTTTTAAAAAGGTGGACTTGCCTGCGCCGTTGGCACCGATTAAACCATAGCAGTTTCCCTCGGTGAACTTAATATTTACATCTTCAAACAGCGCCTTTTTCCCGATTCGCAGTGTAATGTTGTTTGCACTAATCATCTTTGTTTTTTCCCTTTCTTTTACTTTTTTGAACGATTATGTTTCCTGTGTTTTGCAATGCTGTGTTTACTGTTTCTTGAAAAAAAGAGGTCGTCCGGCCTCTTTTTTGATTACTCTTATTGTACCTGATATTTCATAATTTGCAAGCAGAAAATCATCGTCCGTCCCAGGATTCTTACAAAAAACAGAGATTTTTATTAATTTATTGTTTTTCGATAAAAATTTATTGAAATTCGAGAGCGAATATGGTAAAGTATGGGTGAAATTAATGTTGCTGTGCATCTGTGAACCATAACAAATCCATGAACCGATGATGAGTATAACGAGTGCGGGCTGTCCGGGAATGAACGGGGTGCTGCACCGGGAGAATAAGGAGGAATGAGATGAATGAAAAATGGTCATATAAACAGTCGGTAGTTTTGACAAAAATCTGTATTCTGCTGTTTAGCGCCGCGTATTTTGGTGTAATATTTACTTGTCCGCTGCTAACCAGGCGTTTTCTATATTACAGCTGCAGTGCAGCCGGGGTTTATAAGGAAACATGGCTGTTCAATGTCACGATTTATGCCTGTGCGGTTCCCATAGGGATTCTTTTGTGGAATTTGTGGAAGCTTGTGGGGGATATCGGACTGGAAGAGATTTTTACCGGGGAAAATATCCGGCGTCTTCGGATCATTTCCTGGATGTGCTTTGCTGTAGCCTTTATCTGCCTGCTTTCCATGGCTTATGATTTCTTCTGGGGGATATTTGCCGCATGTATGGTATTTATGGGAATGCTTATCCGGGTGATTAAAAATACATTCGAGCGGGCACGGGAACTGAAAGAAGAAGTTGACTATACGATTTAAGATTGGGGGGAATTTATGTCCATCATCGTAAATTTAGATGTGGTTATGGCCAAGCGGAAAATATCTGCCGGAGAATTGGCCGAAAAAGTGGGAATAACGCCTGCCAATCTTTCCATTTTAAAAAATAATAAGGCAAAGGCCGTGCGCTTTTCCACACTGGAAGAAATCTGCCGGGTACTGGAATGTCAGCCCGGGGATATTTTAGCTTATATACCGTCAAAAAAGAACGAAGAGGATTAGCAAGTCCATGAAGCGTGAAGGAGGTAAATGACTGTTAAAACAAAATCATAAAAAATTATAAATATATGTTGATTTTTATAATTTTTGTTGATAGAATAAAGTATAAACATTATAAGGGGAATTTAATTATGAGT
>ERZ808028.1607-NODE-1607-length-12998-cov-2.989552_pt1 | contig 12998 bp, 7 predicted proteins | sample MGYA00380184_ERZ808028 | MGnify/ENA primary metagenome ERZ808028 (study PRJEB31490, sample SAMN06133397) | mouse gut metagenome | isolation source: J8_1 | host: mice | place: China: Chengdu | collected 2015-05 ...
GGCGCGGTATTTAAGTCCCGGCATTACGTGCATTCGGCGATCTACCAGCGAAATGGGAGAGCTTGGGGCGAAGATGCTTTTGTCCGTTTTGAATCATCAGGGAGAAGCTTTTGGAAATGGAAAGCAAATCTTGGATGTAGAGCTGATTCGCAGGAATTCGATTGTGAAAGTGGATGGATGAGACAGGTGAGGAGATTTTTACCCGTTGTCAAAACGTTTCGACAAGATGCAGAGTTCTTCTGGTTATGGAGGTAACAATAGAAGGAGCAAAGGGCAGGAAGCTGCAGCTGAGCTTAAAGGAGGAGGGAAGGAATGCTTAGGAGAGGACAGTAGAAAAAAGAAAAGTAGCCAGTGAACGAAAAAGGCCGGAAATGGGGCCGCATACGTAGAAAAGAATTTGGAGGTTCGAAATCATATGTCAAAAAAAGTATTATTTGTGGGAGAATCCTGGACAGCAACCGTAACAGAGGTAAAGGGCTTTAACGCTTTTTCCGCATCCAAGTATGAAACAGGCCTTGGGTGGATTGACAAGGCCATTGAGAAGGCCGGGTATGAATTTGTCTATCTGCCGAATCACTTGGCGGCAGATCAGTTTCCGTTTACTATGGAGGAGTTAAAGGAATATGCATGTGTGATTCTATCTGATGTGGGAGCCGATACGCTTCTGATACCGACGGAGACATTTACAGCCGGCAGACGGTTTCCGAATCGCTGCCAGCTTCTTAAGGATTATGTGCTTCAGGGAGGCGGCTTGCTGATGATTGGAGGCTATATGACCTTTAACGGGATCGGCGGACAGGGAAAATGGTGGGCAACACCGGTGCAAGACGTTTTGCCGGTACAACTGCTGACTTGCGATGACAGGATGGAGCACTGTGAGGGAGTGACGGCCCGGGTGGTGGACGGCGCCCATCCGGTTATGAATGGAATCCGGGGAGAATGGCCGCCGGTGTTGGGGTATAACAAAAGTATCTTAAAGGAGGGTGCAGAGCTGGTGGCAAGTATTTGCGGGGATCCGTTTGTTGCATTTGGATGCTTTGGGGAAGGGAAAAGCGGTATTTTTTCCAGCGACTGCTCTCCGCATTGGGCGCCAAGGGAATTCTGTGATTGGGAAGGCTACGAGGTGCTGTTTAAAAATATGATTGATTATGTGGCAGGATAATCAAGGAATAAAAAAATTGATTTTAGACTGACGAAAAGAGCGGTCAAACCTGGCGGAAATCTGAAATATAATTTGTACTTTGACAAGGCATGTACCCTGTGATACACTTAAAATAATTACGGCCTATTTTGAAAAATGCCCCGAAAAAGAGAACAGGAAGCGGCATTTTTGGAGGCGTACGCCCGCAGGCAATTTGCAGTCTGGGGAACTGATAGAGGTGGAGTCATTGGATAAATATGAATTTCAGATAAAAACCGAACAAATGGAGAAGCTTCTGGGGCAGAAGAAGTACAAAGCTGCAGCGAAGATTGCTGATTCCATAGACTGGAGCAAGGTCCGCAACACAAGCCTTTTGATGAGTGTCAGCGATATTTATGAAAATCTGGAACGCTATGAAGACTGTAACGAGATTTTGAATATGGCATATGACTGCGCTCCCATTGGGCGGATGATTGTCTATCGCATGGTGGAGGTTGCCGTAAAGCTTCAGAACTTTGACGAAGCCATTGAGTTGTATAAGGAATTTATCAAAATAGCGCCGCACGATCTGAGCCGTTACGTGTTAAAATATCAGATTTACAAAGGAAGGAGCTCCTCAGTGGAGGATCAGATTGCCATACTGGAGGAGTACAAGAGCCGGGAGTATCAGGAGCAATGGGCCTACGAGCTGGCAACCCTGTATTATAAGGAAGGCATGATTTCCAAGTGTGTGGAGGAGTGCGACGATCTGATTCTGTGGTTCAGCGAAGGCGAGTATGTGATGAAGGCCATGGAATTGAAAATGCGGATTCAGCCTCTGACGGCCTCCCAGGAAGAGAAGTACCGTCAGATGATGTCGGAGCGGCAGGCGGAAGAGATTCAGGTGAAGCAAGTCAATATGGACGAGTTGAACACCAGCAATCTTCAGGCGGCTCTGGCAGAGGAGCTTCAGGACTTCATGCGGGAGGAGCTGGCAAAAGGGCAGGACAGTGAGGCCCGAAAGCCGGTTCCGGCGCCGTGGAGCCAGGAGACAGAAGAAGAGCCGGAGCAAGAGATGCCAAAGGCAAAGGAAGCTCAGGAAGAGAAGGCGCCTGAGCTTGCGCAGAAACTGCAGGAAGAGGCGCTTCGGGAAGCACTCCGATTACAGCAGGAAAAGGAGAAGCAGGAGGCGTTACGAATACAACGCGAGGAGGCCAGACAGGAAGCTGCCCGGATCCAGCAGGAGAAAGTGAGGCAAAAGGCTGCCAGGGAGCAGCAGGAGAGAGAACAGCGGGAAGCGTATCGGATGCAGCAGGAGGCGCTTTCGACGCAGCAGGAAATAGAGCGGGCACAAGAGCCGGAGGTACCGGAGGAGGAAAATACGCTCTACCAGCCTGAGGAGTCCCGGCCCAGAAAGCTCATGGAAAACGATACCTTGCGTCTGCCGAAGTTCCTGGGGCAGGATGCAAGCGGCCAGCTGACCTTTGATATGGAAGAAAATGTGCTGGAGCGGCAGATTACAGGTCAGATGACCATTGAGGATATCCTGAACGGTTGGGAGGAGAAGAAAAAGGAGACCGAGGCGGCTATAGCCGAGGCGGCGAAGCGTGAGGAGGCCAAACGCAGAGAGCGTGAATATCTGCGCTCCACAGGCCAGCTTCCGGAGCTTAACACAGAGGTGGTTCCCACGCTGCCGGAGGAGATCCAGCGTCTGATTGATGAGATCGAGGGCCAGCTTCCGGTTCGGATTCATGTGGAGCCCATTCAGAGGGAGAAGGAAGAGAGCGCGCCGAAGGAAAGAGAGCGAGAGCCCGAGAAAATTCGCAGGGAGTCGAAAAACCGCTTGGAGGAGACACGCGATATTGCCACCATACTGGAGCTTGAACAGGAGCGAGTGCTTTTGGATTCCTTTGACGATATCATTGAGATTCTGGAGGCAGAGAATCTGGACGAGCCTGCCAAAGCGAAGGAAGAGGCTCCCGTGCCTTTTGAACCGGAGGAGCCAGAGGCTTTGGATGAGGTGCAGGAGCCGGAGGAAGAGACCGTATCTCCCTCTCCTATGATGGAGAAGCTGGAGAAGGCTCTGGAGGAGGAAATTGCAACCATTCGGCCGGGCCAGCTCTCCGAGGAGCAGAAGAAGCTCTTTGCCTACTTTACCTCCGTCCGGGGAATGAATCAGCAGCTTGCGGATCTTTTGGAGGAGGATCGGATGCGGGGAGACTTAAGAGAGGACTCTCTGGTGGGCAATCTGGTAATTACCGGCGAGGGCGGTACGGGAAAGACCACCCTGGCGTCGGACATTGTAAAGGCGCTCCAGAGGCAGCGCAAGTCCTCCGGGGCCAAGCTGGTGAAGGTGGAGGCAGAGAATCTCAACGGCAAGAATCTTTCCGCCGTTATCTCAAAGCTGGGAGGAGGAGCCCTGCTGATCGAAAGGGCAGGACGGCTTAAGACTTCCACGGCCGTGCAGCTGTCTCATGCCATGACCCGGAAGACAGGAGGCCTTCTGGTGATTCTGGAGGATGAAAAGGAGGAGATCCGGGAATTGTTCATTCGCTGTGAGAGTCTGGCGGCCAAGTTTACCCGAAGCATCGACATTCCCACCTTTACCAACAAGGAACTGGTGGCCTTCGGAGAATCCTATGCCAGAGAGCAGGAGTGTGTGTTTGACGAGATGGCCGTGCTGGCTCTCTACAACCGTATCGGCAACCGGCAGACCAGTGATCACCTGGTAAATGTGGCGGAAGTGAAGGAAATGATTGACGAGGCCATGGAGCGGGGAGACAAGCGGGGATTGTTTGGAAAACGGCGCAAGGGACGTACCGATGAATTCGGCAATTTGATTTTGCTGGAAAAAGATTTTGAATAAACGAAAAAAAGAAAAGCAGACATTTTCCTGTTTCGACAGAGAAAAAGCCTGCTTTTTATGTTAGAGTTCGGCGGGGAGGGGGCTGCATTAATAGAGGGTTTGAATCTCCACCAGAGGAAGAAGCTCCTCAATGTCATTTTTTCCGGCAAGTATGGTACCCTCTTGGCGGATAGAGCCGCCTGCGGCAGCCATGGCATAGCGCAGCATGTCCTCGCTTTCAAGGCCTTTGCAGATGGCATAGCACAGGCCGGCCACCATGGAATCACCGGCGCCGGTAAGCCCTTTGGGCTTAAGCGGAAGAGGCTTTGCCTGATAGGCATGATCCGAATCGATGAGCATAGCGCCCTCGGCGCCCATGGAAAGGCAGAGATAGGGAATGCCGCTCCTTACAGCCTGGCGTGCAATCTCCAGGGTATCCATGCCGCGCTCCCGCTCCGCCTGGAAGGCCTGTTCAAATTCCAGTGTATTGGGTTTTATGAGATAGGGCTTTTCCTTAAGAGCCAGAAGAAGAGGCTCCCCTGCGGCATCCAGTACGGTTTTGACCTGCTTGTCATTGGCCATTTTTATGAGACGCTGATAGATATCTGTAGGAACTCCGGGAGGAATGCTGCCGCTCATCACCAGAATATCGGTGTGCTCGAGAGCGGCCTCCAGATCCTGTAAAAGCTGTTCTACAGCGGTCCGGCACACCTGGGGCCCCGCCTCATTGATCTCGGTCATCACCTGACAGGAGCGATCGAACAGCTTGATGTTGGTCCGGATGGCCCCTTCCTCCAGAAGAAAATCATGCCGGACTCCCTGACGGTCCAGAAGCTGGCGAAGCAAATGGCCGTTGCTTTTGAAGTTAAAGCCCATACAGAGGGTATCCTCGCCCAGATGATTGAGAACAATACTCACATTGAGCCCTTTTCCGGCCAGATCCTCCCGGGTGCTTTTTACCCGGTTGTAGGAACCCACCGTAAGCTCGTCCAGATAGATGGTTTTATCGATGCAGGGATTCAGGGTAAGGGTTAAAATCATAATAAAAACCTCCGGTTTCGTGGTTGGTAGTGTCTGACATAGATTATAAAAGCTGCACAAAAAAATGTCAAACGAAAACAGGAACTTGACACAATATCACGAAAAGTATAAAATATTTTAAGAGTATGCGTTGTAAAAAGGAGGACAAATCCGTGTCAAAATGGTATGAAGAGGCGGTTTTTTATCATATATACCCTCTGGGGCTGTTAGGTGCACCCAAAGAAAATACAGAAGAAGCGGTGGTTCACCGCTTTCGGAAGCTGGATCCGTGGGTGGAGCATATGAAAGCGTATGGAGCGACAGCCGTTTACATCGGTCCGCTCTTTGAGTCAACCAGCCACGGCTACGACACCAGAGATTACAAAAAGGTAGATCGGAGGCTTGGAGATAACGAGGATTTTAAGCATTTTGTAGGTCTCTGCCACGAGAACGGAATCCGGGTTGTGGTGGACGGTGTGTTTAATCACACGGGCCGTGAGTTTTTTGCCTTTCAGGATTTGAAGGAAAAGCGGGAGCAGTCTGCGTATCGGTGGTGGTATCAGGATGTGAGCTTTGAGGGAAATACCCATTACAACGACGGCTTTTACTATAAAGCCTGGAGAAACTGCTTTGAGCTGGCCAATTTGAACCTCTATGACGAGGGCGTGCGCCAGTACCTCTTTGATGTGGTGCGGTTCTGGATTGACGAATTTGATATCGACGGCATCCGCCTGGACTGCGCGGACTGCCTGGAATTTAACTTTATGCGGGATCTGCGTAAGGTGACGGAGGCGAAAAAGGCGGACTTCTGGCTGATGGGTGAGGTGATCCACGGGGATTATGCCCGGTGGACCGGGGAGGATATGCTCCACTCCGTAACCAACTATGAACTTCACAAGGGTCTTTACTCCGGCCACAACGATCACAATTATTTTGAGATTGCCCACACCATCCGGCGGCAGTTTGACGCAAATGGAGGTATCTACCGGGGACGCAGGCTTTATTCCTTTGTGGAGAATCACGATGTGGATCGCCTGGTGAACAAGCTCAGGGAGAAGGCTCATCTGGTGCCTGTATATACCCTTCTCTACACCCTTCCGGGCATTCCCTCTATCTATTATGGAGGGGAGTGGGGCGTGGAGGGCAAAAAGGAGGGAGCAAACGACGACTTCCTTCGTCCCTGCCTGGACCTTGATAAAATGGAAGCACAGCCGCCTCATCCGGAGCTGAAAGAGCTTTTGATAAAGCTTGCAAAGCTTCGCCGGGAGGCTCCGGCTCTGGTGGACGGAGAGTATCGGGAGCTGAGCCTGACCAACCGCCAGTATGCCTTTGCACGGATTCTGGGGGATACGGCTGTTGTAGTTGCAGTGAACAACGATGAAGCCCCGGCCCGGATGGATATTCCCTGTCCGGTGGCGGCAGACCGCGTACATGAGATTCTCACAGACAAGAGTCTTCCGACAGAGAACGGAAGAATTCAATTGGAAATACCCGCAGGTGGAAGTGCGGTATTTAAAATAGTACAGGAGTGAGCATTATGGGAGAAACAAAGAAACAGAAAAAGAAAGCACAGCCGAAAATGAAGCAGAAACCGGAGCTGCCCTCCTGCTTTGTGACAGATATGGATCAATATCTGTTCGGACAGGGAAATCACTATGATATTTTCCGGAAGCTTGGAGCACATCCGACAAAGTATGAGGGAAGGAAGGGCGTCCATTTTGCTGTCTGGGCTCCTCATGCCCACCGGGTCCATGTGATCGGAGAGTTTAACGGATGGAATCAGGAAAGTCATGAAATGAAGCGCCTGGAGCCGCTTGGAATTTACGAGCTCTTTGTTCCCGGCGTGGAGCAGGGAACGCTTTATAAATTTCTCATTGAGACAGCGGATCACCGTTTGCTTTACAAGGCAGATCCCTATGCCCTGGAGGCAGAGCAGCGGCCGGGAACTGCCTCGAGAATCGCAGACATCAGCGGATTTCGCTGGGGTGACAGTGCCTGGATGGAGAAGCGGAAGGAAAAAAATACAAAGGAAGAGCCCATGTCCATCTATGAGGTGCATCCCGGCTCCTGGAAGAAGCATCCTCACGGTCCGGACGAGGACGGATTCTACAGCTATCGGGATCTGGCTCACAGCCTGACGGAGTATGTAAAGGAAATGGGGTACACGCATGTGGAGCTGATGGGCATTGCGGAGCATCCCTTTGACGGTTCCTGGGGTTATCAGGTGACGGGATATTATGCGCCTACCTCACGCTACGGAGAACCGGAGGACTTCATGTATCTTGTGAATAAACTCCACAAAAATAAGATCGGCGTGATCCTGGATTGGGTACCGGCCCATTTTGCCACGGATGCCCACGGGCTGGGGCGGTTTGACGGCCGGTGTGTTTTTGAGCATCCCGACCCGCGCAAGGGTGAGCATCCGGACTGGGGAACCAAAATTTTTAACTATGGCAAGACAGAGGTGAAAAATTTCCTGATTGCCAATGTGCTGTTCTGGATTAAAGAATTCCATGTGGACGGCATCCGTGTGGATGCGGTGGCCTCCATGCTTTATCTGGATTACGGCAAGAAGGAAGGGCAGTGGGTGCCAAATAAATACGGCGGGAACAAGAATCTGGAGGCGATTGAATTTTTCAAGCATCTGAATTCCGTAGTGCTCGGCACCTATCCGGGCTTTTTGACCATAGCGGAGGAATCCACTGCCTGGCCCAAGGTAACGGCCAGGGTAGAGGAGGACGGCCTTGGATTTTCCTTTAAGTGGAATATGGGATGGATGCATGACTTCTGCGAGTACATGAAGCTGGATCCTTATTTCAGGAAAGATAACCACTATGCCATGACTTTCGCCATGTCCTATAATGAATACGAAAATTATATCCTGCCGCTTTCCCATGACGAGGTAGTACATCTGAAATGCTCCATGCTGAACAAGATGCCGGGCTATCAGGTAGATAAATACGCGAATCTGCGCTGCGGCTATACTTACATGTTTGGCCATGCCGGGAAAAAGCTTCTGTTCATGGGACAGGACTTCGGGCAGGAGAGAGAGTGGAGCGAGGAGCGGGAGCTTGACTGGTTTTTGCTGGGAGAAAACCTGAACAAAGGCCTTCACGAATATATGAAGGAGCTCTTAAAGATTTACCGGAAGTATCCGTGTATGTATGAGTTTGATAACTGCTGGGACGGATTTGAGTGGCTCAACTGCGACGATAAGGACAGGAGCACCTACAGCTTTTTCAGAAAGACGGCCAGCGGCAGGAATAACCTGTTATTTATCATTAATATGACCCCGATTACATGGGAAAAATATAAGCTGGGGGTACCCAAAAAGAAAAAATACAAACTGCTTTTGAACAGCGCAGAAGAGCGGTTCGGCGGAGCCGGAGGAGTGATTCCGAAAGAGATTACGGCCGTGAAGGGTCAGTGCGATTACAGGGATTACAGTATTACTCTGGATTTGCCCGCTTACACTGCCGCCATATTTGTTTTTTGAGTACAGTTAAGAAAAAGAAAAGATATGCCGAAATAAAGGGTGAATGTGAGAGCATTCGCCCTTTTCAGATAATAAATTCTTTGATCGGGAATAGAAGTTACGGAATGTGAGGATGTATGAATGTTTTGGTGGATGGTGTCGAGACGAGAGGCACCCATGAATATGTAAATGCAGGCAGGGAGACAATTTCATATCGGGCCCCGCAGGGATCTGCCCCGGCAGGCAAAAGCGGGTTTGTATTGGACATTTCTGGCACAGTTATGGATAACAGCGCGTATGCAGGTCATGGACGGACCGCAGAAGAACTGATACGGCAGATCGGGCAGGAGGATGTGACCGCCCGCCGTAACTATATGGCGGTGATGTCCAATTCTGTGTCGGACGAGGATTTTGCCAGGCTCCAAAAGGAAGGCTTTCATCCCGGAAGTACGGATATAGAGACTGTGGTTACCATTGTGGACGAAATTAAGGTTGCTCTTGCCAAAGGCGGGACAGAGATTGCGGGCTATACGGACACTGTAGACGATGAGGTTCTTAAGGATATTACGGGCAGCGAGGCCTTTGCAAACGAACTGAAAAGGCAGTTTGCAGAAAAAGACATCCCTCTTACCCAGGAAAATATTGCCGCCGTAACGGAGGCGTGGAAGCTGCTTACCCAGGCAGGCGAGCCTACGGAAGGCAGTGTAAAATATATGGTAGAAAATAACCTTGCCCCTGCGCCTGAGAACCTGTATACCGCGAAATATTCTGCGGCCGGCGCCGCAGGCCGCCAGGGCAGAGGATATTACGCGGCAGGATCGGTAGCCGGGTATTATGCGAAGAAGCCGGAGGAGATTGATTTTGACAGGCTGCGGCCTCAGATGGAGCGGGTGATTGAACAGGCCGGGTATCGGGTAAATGAGGAAAATCTGAAGGATGCAGAGTGGCTGGTGGAGAAGGGGATTCCTCTGAATGAAGAAACCTTTTCCCTTTTAAAGGACATCAGAAGCCATCATTTCCCGGTATCTCTGGAGGACTTCATGTCGTCCGCCGCCTGTGCTTTGGCAGACGGAACACATCCGGCCAGGGCGGATTTATGCCGGAGGGAAACTTATGTGGAGCAGGCGGCGGCGATCGCAGAGCAGACCGCAGGGCTTGCAGATGAGGCGGCAGATATTGTTCTTGCAAGAGATCTGCCTCTTACCCTGAAAAATCTTCTGGCGGTTCAAAATGAACTGACTGCTCCGAAAGAGAGAAACGGTCAGGACAAAGCAGGCTTCCGGCAGGGAAGCGCCCAGGGCCAAGCTGTTCCGGAGCAGACAGGTCTTCCGGAAAATCTGCGGGGGCGCAGGCTTTTGGAAGAGGTCAGACTGACCATGACGGTGGAAGCCAATTTAAAGCTCTTGCGGCGGGGATTTCAAATCGATACGGCTCCTTTGGAAAAGCTGATTGAAAAGCTGCGGGAAGCAGAGAACAGCTATGTCAGAGCGCTGACCGGAGAAGTAGACGAGACAGGGGCCAGGCAGAAGGCTTCCCTGTATGAGGAAACCCTTGATGTTTTGCAGGGAATACGCTTTGCGCCGGCGGCTATCGTGGCGAAGGTATCAGGGTCAGAGACTTTAAGAGATGTATATGAGCATGGCAGCAGAGAACGTCTTGCCTATGAAAAGGCAGGACAGGATTATGAGGCTATGATGACACAGCCCCGCAGGGATATGGGGGATTCCATACAAAAAGCATTCCGGAATGTAGACGATATTCTTGAGAGTATGAAACTGGAGACTTCGGAGGAAAACCGAAGGGCAGTCCGAATTCTGGGATATAACAACCTGGAAGTTACAGAAGAAAATATAGCGCAGATCAAGGAAAAGGATGAACTGCTCAGGGATGTGGTCGGACAGATGGACCCGGGACGGGTTTTAAATATGATTAGAGAGGGAATAAACCCTCTGATTATGCCTCTGGAGGAGTTGGGAAATTACTTTAACCGACAGGAGCAGGATCCTCCGGAGCAGATGGAATCCTACAGCCGTTTCCTTTATAAGCTGGAGAAGCAAAAGGGGATTACGGAAGAAGAACGAAGCGCTTACATAGGTATTTACAGGCTGGTACGCCAGATTGAAAAGGCGGATGACGCGGCGGTGGGCGCTCTCTGGCAGACGGGGGCCGAGTTTACCCTGGGGAATCTTTTAAGCGCTCTGCGCAGCAGTAAGCGGGGGAAGATGGATTATTCGGTGGACGAGAGGTTTGGCGGCGTGGACGCTAAGGAAACCCACCGGGAGAGTATCAGCAGTCAGATTGCCAAAGGCTTTGCCGCCGATGCCGCTTTGGATCAGCAGGCGCTGGAACAGCTTTTGGAGGAAGCCGGAGATGAGCAGGCGGGAAGGGAATTTGACCATATGCTGTATGAACAGATCCGCAGCACCATGAAGTCCGAGGAGGATGTACTAAGGCATCTTTCCGACTATGAACAGCCGGTTACGGCGGATCATCTTCTGGCGGCAGAGGCTTTCCTTAAAAATCCCGGGGGGATCTGGAAAGAATTCAACCGGCTCAGAAGAAAGGAGCCGGAAGAGGCGGAGCGTTCAGAGGAAGTTTCGGAGAGTTTTCTGGAGGAAGCCGGGGAGGAGGTTATTCAGGCTCTGGAGGACAGAGATAAGGCCCGGAGCGCCTATGAGGGCCTGCAGGAGCGGCTTCAGAGTATGGTGGAAAGGATGGCCTTTTCCGCACAGAATAAGGCGCTGGATGTAAAGGCCATGAGTACCCTTTATAAGCAGTTTACCTTTATGGGCAGTATGGCCCGGGAGGAGAACTACGAGATTCCGGCCAACATAGACGGGCATCTGACCTCCATCAATCTGAAGATTGTGCATACCGCGCAACAGGAGAGCAGGGCCACGGTTACTTTTGAAACCCAGGCGCTTGGGAAGACGGCGGCAGAGTTTAAGCTTACAGGCCAGGAGATAGAAGGCTTCTGTGTCTGCAGCAGGGAGGAAGCAGCCGGACTTCTCAGAGAAGGTCAGGGGCTTTTGGAGAAGAAGCTTGGAGAAGAAGAGCTTAAGGCAGGCGGCATTTATTTTGCGGCGGGAGAAAAACTGGATCTGGCAGAGTTTTCCCTGAAAGAAACCTCCTTAAGAAACGCTTCCGATAAAAATAACAGAGCACAAAGGGACGCCGATTGCAGGCTGCTTTACAGGGCAGCCAGAGCATTTATAGGATATGTCCGGGAGATGTCCGCAGGTGACGTGAGCGGAACAGAGTGAAAGAAAGGAAATAGGGAAGATGAGAATTAATTACAATGTATCAGCAGTGGTTGCCAACAATTATTTAAATAAGTCTGACAATAAGCTGCAGGCATCTATGGCAAGGCTCTCCTCAGGGCTTAAGATTGTCAATGCCAAGGACAATCCGGCGGGGCTGGCTATGGCAAAGCGTATGAATGCCCAGATTGAAGGTCTGGATCAGGCAACCCAGAATTCCAATGACGGAATTTCCGTGATGCAGATTGCAGACGGGGCTTTGTCGGAGATTCACGAAATGCTTCAGAGGATCAACGAGCTTGCGGTGAAGTCAAGTACGGGAACCCTGACGGACGACGACAGGGAGATTATCAATCAGGAAGTGGAGCAGCTTACCCAGGAGATCGACAGGACGGCTGCGGAGGTAGAATTTAACGGCCAGAAGCTTTTGGACGGCTCCTTTGACTTAAACGCCTATACGGATAATCTGGATGTGAAGGTGGCTTATTACAGCGACGCGATGAAGAGCGGGGATTATTCTATCGAGACGTTGGATGTATCCTTTGATAATAACGGCAAAATTGACGGAGTGAGTAAGGTTTCTATTCCCGGTGTGTTGGAATATGATGTAAATGACCCGGCTGCTTCCAATGCAACGGTTGAGTGGGACGGCAATATCGTTTCCATAAAGGGGAATCAGGGGACGGAGATTAAGCTTGAGGTGAAGGCGGGTTATACGCCGCCCACGGCTGCCGCGCCGGTCAATGTTCAGATACCGGGCTTCGGGTCTTTGGATATGCAGATCGGTTCCAACGAGGGCCAGCAGCTTGCCGCCCGGATTCCCAAGGTATCCACAGAACTGATGGGGATTTCCACCATTGATCTCACGACACAGACAGGAGCCCAGGAAACCATCGAAAAGGTAAAAGGAGCCATTCAGTATGTTTCTTCCGTGCGCAGCCGCCTCGGAGCCTATGAGAACCGCCTGGACCATACGGTCAATAACCTTGATATTATCCACGAAAACGTAACGGCTGCCTATTCCCGCATTATGGATACGGATATGGCGGAGGAAATGACGGAATATACCACCCTTCAGGTACTCTCTCAGGCCAGCACCTCTATTCTGGCTCAGGCAAACGAGAGGCCGGCCCAGGTGCTGCAGCTTTTGCAATAAAATTTCAAAAGGGGATATAAGCAATGACGAAGGAATTAAAGCAGGAGTATACGCTTAGAATCACCCAGGCAAATAAAACACAATAGGCAGTGATTCTTTACGAGATGACCATCACCTATCTG
>ERZ808028.1608-NODE-1608-length-12992-cov-3.876345_pt1 | contig 12992 bp, 7 predicted proteins | sample MGYA00380184_ERZ808028 | MGnify/ENA primary metagenome ERZ808028 (study PRJEB31490, sample SAMN06133397) | mouse gut metagenome | isolation source: J8_1 | host: mice | place: China: Chengdu | collected 2015-05 ...
TTACTTATAGTTAAAAAATTACATGAAATACTATTTAATTACCAATTTATCGGAAAAAAATTGGATAGGATTTCAAAAAGAGAACCAAATAAATTCAGGCAATATGATAATAAAAATAAATGCAATGGAACTTAGCACTATAATAAGAGAAATAGAAAAGGATGATATGTATGTCTAAAACAGATGATATTATAAAGTCTGAAATAGCTAGTGTTTGCAAGGTTAAAAACTTAAAAACAAGATATTTTTTAGGTACTAGCAATAGAGATCAGGATTTATGGTGCGAAGGTGGTTTAACATTTGGCTATAATAAATTATTATACGGTTCAAATGATTTTGCCCTGTATAGAGATGAAAATTGGGTACATGAATATAGTGGTATTGAAGTTAACAAAAAACCAGTAATAGTAATTGAAGGGACGCACTGTTTAAATACAAAATCTTATGGATCTGCACAGTTACAACGATTTCATCATGCATATGGTAGTATGCTTAATGATATTATTTCCGTTTATTATCTAAAAAAAGGGAAGTATAGTATCCGTACAGATTTATTATTAGCGGCCTATACAGCCACTGTAAAACATCGAAAAAATGGCGGGGAAGGTTGTTATATTGTTACGGATAGCATAGATGATTTAAGAAATTTAATTCTTACTGTTGATCAGTATGGTGAAAATTCACCTGAGACTAATAAAGTAATAGAAGATATAATGAAAAAAATGTATCTTGCTGTCAAAGAAGGTTTAAAAAAATATACAAACTATATAGAATATTTAAACAAACGCGCTATTTTTAAAAGCTCTCAAGGAATATGGACCAAATATTTAGGGCCTAAAAAAGACAGTATTACAGATTCTAGCAAAAGATATGGTCACATTGTTCTTGGTGAAGCAATTGTAGCGAAATATTTGCTTCAAAATATAAATGTAGAAAGTTTTAACTATTTCTTTCCATTAATGAATCGAAATGAAATTGATGATATAAATGCCTCATTTACAAGAGATAAAGAATGGAAATTATTGAATAATTTAGAAGGTGTCAATTTAGTTCCATTAGATGAAATGCTTTGCATTAGCAATCAGCTAAAGCAAGAAATTGCACCTTTTAGAAAATTGAATTTAAATGACCATAGAAAAGCATGGAATGTTGTAAGAGCTAAAATTGAAACATCATTAAAACAATAATAAATGAAAGAAAGAAACCACTTTGGAACTGACCCACGAAAGTGAGACAAAGAAAAAGACACATTCTTTCAGCTGAATTTGACGGACGCTTTCCTGGGGCATGGCGGAAGCCTCCTCGCTCGCAAGCTCACTGCGGGGTCCTCCACTCATGCTAAGGGCTAGGGCTCCCCTAGGAGTCGCCGTCAAATTCTTATTTACGATCTTTTTTGTATACACCATGCCGTTACCTTTATCAAATGTGATAGTTCATACGGGCGTTATCATCGGGTGTGTCTTTACCGGACACGCTCATGATAGCGCCTTTTTCTTTGTCTGCTTGCTCATACTCATCTACAATTTCTTCATCTACTGTCTGTTTAGATGCACCTTGGTCTTGTGCGACAAAATTATCTCTCGTCGAATACGCTTTTTTCGCCCATAAAAAAACACTTCCAACGATTTTTCTTCGTGAAAGTGTCCTTTTGTTCTTATATTGTGTCAGATGGTTAAGTTATATCCTTATAATGCCGCGGTTACGACGCGTTTAATATCTTCATACACCCATGACCAGCATTGTGATTCGGCGATGTATTTTTGTTGAAGACCACCATATAGCGCTTTTTCAGCTGCTGCATAGCCTTCGTCTTCTTTTGGCGGAAGCTCAGCGCGACCATTCACGACTAATAATTGAAGCTCTGGTGCACGAGGACCCCATTTTGCGACAACCTCGCCAGCTTCATTTAATACTAAATAAATCGGAATCGCACGGCCACCATTTGTTAAGTAGTTGTCGATTAAATCGGTATCTGCATCACGGAAAGCGGCGCGCATTTCGATACCAGCGGCCTCCGCAATTTTTAGCATGATCGGGTTGTTTAGCATCGCATCGCCGCACCAGTTTTCAGTGATTGCTAAAATTTTATGACCTGCTAAACGCTCCGCAAAGCCGTCATTCGGTACGTCGAACTGGTTATAAATTTTTTCAGTGCCTTCCTTTAAAAAAGGTACGTCCATTTGTGCAATATAGTCGTGCATTGGTAGTGCTTCGTCAAAATATTGTTGTTCAGTTTTCATGATAATTCCTCCCTTTTCTCCTATTGTGCCTGATAGCTGGGAACTTTTACAACTAGAAAACCTCAAGAACTAGACGATATGTAGGGTAGTGAATGAATGAAAGAAGGTATAGGAATATGAAAACATGGTTGCTCGCACTTAGTATGATGATCGGCTGCTTTTTCTTTTTAGAAATGCCGGCCGATGCCACCGAGAAAAAAACAAATCAAATTGCACAGCTGACGAGCAGCAAGGTGTATATTTACAAAAAAGCAGATGCGAAGGCATCAAAATCAAAGGCGGGAAGTCGCGCAAATCATTCGTATTATGTGCGCCGCGTGGACGGTACATTTTATCGTATCGAGCAGGGCTCTAAAACGATTGGTTGGGTTAAAAAAAACAATCTAAAGCTGTATGACCGAAAAACGATTTCGGCGAAAAAGGACGTCAAATACATTATTGGCCTACAGAAGGCATATGCCATGCCACTCGCGCGTGACACAGAGATGGTCTACGATTTGTCACAGTATGTCGCCAAAAAAATGACGATGGTCCAGTACGAAACCATTGGCACCGAAAATTGGTATAAAGGAAAAATGGGCGGTAAATACGTCTGGTTCCCAGAAGATTCGGTGACGATGTACGGCTATGCCGCGATGAATTTACATAAGGCATCCTCCATTTCAGTGAAGGAGATGCGCGCCTTTTTACTGACGAAGGGCAAGACGCCAGACAATATTTTATATAAGCTCGCACCATCTTTTATTGAGGCACAAAAGGATACCGGCATTAACGCACAGTTTATGTTTGCGCATGCCATTTTAGAAACAGGCTGGGGAAGCTCGGTCATTGCACAATATAAAAATAACTTCTTTGGCTACCAGGCGTATGATTCATGCCCAGTGACGTGTGCGATGTATTTTCCAAGCGGCACAAAGGGTTTAGATTACTACGCCTATAAAATCCATACGAATTATTTAGCGGAAAATGGCCTTTATTATAACGGTCCGTCTGCGCTCGCGATGAATGTCCGCTATGCCTCAGACCGCACCTGGGCTCAAAAAATCGCCAATCTTATGGAGCAAATGAAACCGTATAATGCTGCTGAATATAAAAAGAAAAAAGCGGTGGCGATGACCCTTGCAGCGCCGAAAAACTATGCGCATATTATACCTGAGAAAAAGGAGCAGCCTGTTCATTTTAAAGCAATGCCAAAGGATATGACCGCGACAACGAAGGAAACGACAACTGTCTATGCGCTGCCATACACGTACGCGCGCACACTTGGCACGTATGCGGCGAAAAAGAAAATGAAGCTCACAGCCTATCATAGTGATGTGCGCGATGTGGCGATTAGCACGACGAAAATGGCGCGCTGGTACCGCATTAACTATGACGGGACACAGGGCTGGGTGCGCAGTGATCATCTCACAACCAAAACACTTGGCTTTATTACCGAAACGACGACCGCGCATTCAAATGCTGGCTCAAAATATTCGACCGTCTCGAATGCACTCGCCTATTCACCGATTCAATTTGTGCTAAAGGACAATAAAAAGGTCACTAAAAGCGATAGTGCCAAGGCGAAATGGTATAAAGTGTACTTAACTTCAGCACCGAAAAAAGCGGTGTGGGTGAAATCAAGTTATATTAAAACGTATTAATGCGAGACAAAAAACGTGCGACTAGCACGTTTTTTTTTGTGCAAAATCGCCCCTCAGAGACCGAAAAACGACCCGAAATTGCGTTTTTTGGGAGGGCTTGTAGTTCGTTTCATCGTATATATCCTGCAATTTTGGCGATAAGTGCCAGTTTTTCGCATAGAGTTGTTACATGGCGCATATTATCAAATAAGCGCTGTGTCCAAACCCCACTTTTGGCGTTTTCGTTTTGTCGCGCAACGTGAAAATGTGTAAACAATTCCAATGATTTAACTAATATTGGTACACAAATAAATCATTTAGCATGGTATAGTGAAAGTAGATAAGTAAATGGAAGGTGGAAGTTTGATGAGAAATTATTTAAAACCGGCTGCGGCAACCTGTCTTGCGGCAACACTGATGACAGGTCCGCTAACATCGCCTTTACTGGCACAGGCAGCGACAGAGCAGGCTACAACGACGAAGGTGAGCTTTATCGCGCAGGCAAAATCTGCGAAGACACCAATCTATGACAAGGCTGGTGACAAAAAGGTAAAGACGCTTGCAGGTAAGGAATATACGAATGAAATGTTTTATGTGCGCACAAAAACGGTTGTAGCGGGCACGACGTATTATCAAATTACCCGCAGTGCATCGGACGCGGCGACAGCGATTGGCTGGGTGAAGGAGAAGAGTCTGAAGCTAGCTGCATTTAGCTATATGAAAAATGATGCCACCGCAAAAACATTAAATGGCACAGGCATCGCCTATACGCGACCAGGTGGCCAGGCACGTAATATGATGTTCAAAAATTTAAGTGCCTATAAAAATAAAACCTTTACGCCACAGTCTACCGCAAAAGTGGGCAATGAAATATGGTATTTAGGTAAGGTCGATACATATACAGTATGGATTAAAGCAGCGAGTGTGGGGACTGTCGAAGCATCGAAGCCAGAGGACAAGCCGGCTGTGAAGGCAGAGGCAGTGAGCTATGTGGCCAATGCGAAATCAGCGAAGACACCGATTTATAAGGAAGCGGGCGACAAAAAGTCATTGATGCTTGCGGGTACGGCCTATACGAATGAAACGTTTTACGTGTATCAAAAAAAGGTCATCAATGATATGGCCTATTTTGAAATTACACGTAAAAAAGACGGCGAGGCAATTGGCTGGGTGAAGGAAAAGAGCCTGAAGCTACAAACGCTTAAAATCATGCCAAATAGTAAAAAAACCTTCTATATAAAGGGTACAGGTAAGGGCTATACCCGACCAGCCGGCGCCTCGCGTAATGTGCTGTACAAATCACTAGCAGCTTATAAAGACACATCATTTAAGCCAACCTCAAAGGTGAAAGTTGGTACGAAAAACTGGTATACAGCAAAAATTGGCGGCAATACAGTTTGGCTGAAGTCGAGTGATATCACAACGAAAAAGCCTGTGCCACCTACACCGGAGGAGCCGGATACCGTCGTTATTGTGGAGGAAGCCATTGAGGCAGTCGCAAGCATTACGAAAAGTACCGCAAAGGCCATCCCTTCATTGAAGCAGCCAACGAAAACCGTCGCCATTGATGCGGAAGATATCAATGTGACGCAGTTTATCGACAAAAAGGCGACGATTGATGATGCGGTGTACTATGAATTTGCGGATATTGGCTTTGTGGCAGAAGCGGATGTTAAAGTCGCAAGCTACACGAATGAGCAGAATCTAAACGATACACGCACATTCAAGGGGACAGGGCGTGGCTATTCAGTACCAGGTGCGAGCCGAGCAGGTGAAGCGGTGCTATCCACGCTTGCGGCACTTGCCAATACAGACTTTAAAGTCGAGCGTTCGGCACTCGTAGATGGCAAGCTCTGGTATTACGGCAGTACCGTTAATGATGTAGACATCTGGACAGCTGCGACAAATACGACCGATAAAAAAGCGCCAGAGCCCGTGAAGCCGACATATACGAATGTAAATTTACAGGCGAGTATCGTTAGTGGCACCGTACCGATTTATGCGGATGTTGAAAATCTCGCGAGCGTACGCAATTTGTCAGCCGCAGAAAAGGCACAGCGTTATGCGGCACTACGCAAGGCAGTGACAGCGGACGGGGCCGTATATTATGAACTGAGCTATAACGGCGAGGTGAGCGGCTGGGTTTCGGACAAATACTTAACACTTGAGGAGGAGCCGACTGCCGAGGTAGCCTCGCTCTTTCTAACAGGACAGGGGAAGGCTTATAGTGAAGCGGGTAATAAGGGCACGGTCATCTATAGCTCGCTTGATGCGTACCGTACAGAGGGGTTTATTCCAAAAACGTCCCGCACGATAAATAATGTCATCTATTATAACGGTACACTGGGCGGCAAAACGGTATGGATTTCTTCTGCTCATTTAGCCAATCCCTTTTACGTCGAAAACCTACGGAAAACATCCACGATTACAAAGGCTGAAATGGAAGCCTATTTAGTAAAGAAAAAAGGGACAGCTATTCAATCGAATGCACTCTATAAAGCCATTCCGACGTTTTTAGCGGTGCAGGAGAAATACGGCATCAATGCGCAGTTTATGCTGGCACATGCGATTTGGGAGACGGGCTGGGGTAGCTCGGAAATTCTGTATTATAAAAATAATGCCTTTGGCTACCAAGCCTATGACTCATGTGCGAAGACATGCGCCATTTACTTCCCGACGATGAATGACGGCGTCGAATACTATGCCGATCAAATCTATCATAAATATTTAAAAGACGGCGCCATTTACAATAATGGCACAACACCAGCTGGCATGAACGTCAAATACGCGACCGACAAAAACTGGGGTGGCAGTATCGCACGCTTAATGAATGAAATGAAGGCCTATGACCGCACGTATTACGACAAAAAGGCCGCGTCAACGAATGAACCGGCGCGCATTACCGCACAGTATGATCATATTATTCCAGCGAATCAGCCACAGCCCGCATCATTCCGTACGATTAATGGGACAGCGACTGTGACGACAGCAACGAAGCTGTATAATATGCCTTATGTACAGCCAGCACGTGAAATGGCGACCGCTAAAGTAGGGGATACGCTAAATATCGTCGCGTACCACGAGGATGTGCGTGATACGAACGCATCGCGCTGGTTCCGCATTGATTATAACGGCATGCAGGCGTGGGTGCAGTCAGCAAATCTATCGATTCCGAGCATTGCATCGGCGGTGAAGGACAATACCGTTATTTGGAGCGAAGCGGGCACGCCAGCAGCGCTGTCAATGGGTGCATTAAGTAAAAATGCACATATCAATGTCATTTTAGATGAAAATGGCAACACGATTAAATCAAAAGATACATCTGGCGCGAGTTATATCAGTGTGCAAGTGCCTAATTCTACGAAAGTTGGCTGGATTAAAGAAACAGAGCTACGCCTTTTCTAAAAAAACGCTTAAAAGAGATGTACGAGCAATCGTACATCTCTTTTTTTATTCCTATATCATAAGACTTAAAAAACGAGAATATATAAACTTAAAAGTAAAATTAAGTATAGATATACACTGTATTAGTAAATACCTAAAAATGGTAAAACTCGCTGTAAAGGTCTAAAGATATGCAATGAAGGCAAAATGAATTAGTTCCTAAGACCTTTTATATTGTCCAATATATGTGATGTAGGGTAGAGCTGAAGTATATATTGATATCAAAAACGGTTCTAATCATCTATGAAACGTAGGACTAAATTAAGTATCAAAATGATATATTAAAACGCAGAGAGAAAAAATAAAGGTGGTAAAGAGAAGATGAAAAAATCTTGGAAGATAGTAGCGGCCATGGGGATGGCTACAACAATCATGACAGCACCAATGACAATAAATGGAACGAAAGACGTGCAGGTGGCGCAGGCGGCGACAAAAACGACAGCGATTACCTACATGGGACAAATTGATAATCCAAAAACGGCTATTTATGACGCGCCTGCCGGTAATAAATTCGATACAGTCGATACATTGTATTCAAAAAATAGCTTTTATGTGCATAAAAAGGCTGTCGTCAATGGCGTGACGTACTACCGTATTTCACGAAATGAGAACCCAACATTCGGTGCCATCGGCTGGGTGAAGGCCTCAACAATTAACGTAAAAAAAATGACGGAGCAAAAAAATGTCGTCAAAGCACACCCAATGAACGGGAAAGGCAATGCCTATTCACGTCCAGATGGTGGCGAACGGAATAGTTGGCATTCATTAAAAGACTATAAAAACCGTCAATTTTATCCACAGCGTACGGTAAAAGTAGGCACAGCGATTTGGTATTACGGAAAAGTAGGCGCGCGCAATGTGTGGATTTCAGCGGATAGCCTATCGGAAAAGGTCGATACAGCTGGTGCCACAACAGAAGCAACGAATGTCAGCTATATGGGGATGCTGCATAGTACAGCGAATGTGATCTACAAAACAGCTGGCGGCGCAAAGCTACAAACGGCCGGTACTCTGTATACAGAAAATAATTTCTACGTACATCAAAAGAAAATCGTCAATGGCGTGACGTATTACCGCATCTCACGTAATGAAAGCGCGAGCAGTGAAGCAGTTGGCTGGGTGAAATCTGCTGCGATTGAGCTTGCTTCATTAAAGGCACATGCGAATGTGACGGAAAACTTCAAGCTAACAGGGAAAGGCAATGCCTATTCACGCCCAGCAGGTGGCGAGCGCAACATCTGGCATTCACTAAACACCTATAAAAATACAAACTTCCGTGCGAAAGAAACCGTCGAAGTAAACGGTGAGCTTTGGTACTACGGTACAGTTGGCGTACGCAATGTCTGGGTATCTGCAGCTAGTGTGACCGATTCAATCACGCAAACGGGCAATACAGCTACCTCAAAAACAACCGCTGTTAGCTATGTAGGACAAGCAAAATCAGCGAAGACACCTATCTTCCGCATTGCCGGGAAATCAGGTACCAAATTTTTAGCAGGTAAAAGCTATACAAATGAAACGTTCTATATATATAAGAAGAATGTCGTAAAAAATACGACCTATTACGAAATTCGCCGCAGCCAATCAGGTGATATCATTGGCTGGGTAAATGATAAGAGCCTAACAAAGCAAACGCTGAAGTTCACGATCAATACGAAGGACAGCTTTACAATTGACGGGACAGGGAAGGGCTATACACGACCAAACGGGAAATCACGCAATATCCTGTACACAACGATGAAGCCCTTCGCAGGTGATACGTTCAAGCCAACATCAACAGCTATTATTGGCAACGATACATGGTATGTTGGACAGCTTGGCACAAAAACAGGCTGGGTAAAAGCCTCACAAGTGACGAAAATAAAGGAATGACGAGTAAAAGCATTTCCCTGTGTAAATAGGGGGATGCTTTTTTTGATGGAGGTAGCAAGAAAGTCCCTGAATGTGATTTACTAGGTAAATCGCCTGATTCGACAAAATCCGATAGATGCGAATATTCTTATAAATAATGGAATAGATAGTTGATTAGAATGTAATAATTGGAACATTACACTAGTAATAAATGTTAAAATATGTAAAAGAATGTTGGTATTAACCAAAAGAAATTCACTATATAATAGGAAGAAACGCCATATCGATTGGTGGCCATTTATAGATCGATTGTTACAAAATCGTAGAAATCGCTCAAAATAGACAATTCTGTGACATGAAAAGACTTAAAAACAATACTTTGGGATTAAACAATCGTATTTAATAGCACTTTTATGATGAAAATAATAAGTATCTATTCTATACAAGGTTTATAAGAATAAGAATTTGATTTTATTATTAATATAGTGATATCTTCCTTGTTAAGTAGAATTATTTGGTAGAAAAAAAGGTGGAAATTCTCCTACGATTGGACGATAATTAGGCTAAGCATGATTAGTTGATACACTTTTCGCAGGAAGCGAGATGACTAATTATATCTAATTAAGGGAGGATTTTCATTCATGGGAAAACGCAAAATCATTAAATCTGCAGCAGCAGTAGCACTAGGTGCTTCAGTAGTAACAACAGCGGTAGCTCCAGGTGTAGCTTCAGCAGCGACTAAATACAAAGTAAACTCAAAAGGTAACTTAGTATTAAAATCAACAGGTTCATTAGTAAAGGGTTGGGTAGAGTTTGGCGGTAAACTTTACAAAAACGGCAAACCAGCTCCTGCTAAAAAATATAAAATCATGGGCACTGGCGCTTCAATGAAACTTTACTTCGGCCCAACACTTAAAAAAGGCTACAAAACAGCGAACAGCAAATCATTATTATTCAAAGACGGTAAATTATTAAAAGGTAACAAACAAACGGCAGATCGCGCTCGTTACTATGAAAACGGTAAATTAGCAACTGGTTGGGATGTTGTAGCGGCAGATGAAACAAAATACATCTACAAATCAGGTAAATTATTCAAAGAACAAAAAACAGCTACACGTGATGGTGTTCTTAACTACTTCGAAAACGGTAAATTAGCAGAAGGTACTAAAGCATTCCAAGATACTTTATTCACTGACGGTACTGTTGATGAAAAAGATCAAGTATTTAAAGACGTATTATACGTTGGCGGTAAAAAAGCTGAAGGTACTGTAACATTTGAAGATGTAGTATACGTTGATGGTGTTAAAGACACTGAAAAACCAGAAATCACTGCAGAAGATAAAACTGTAGAATACGGTTCAGAAGCTGTAGACGTTGCAACTTTAGCAACTGTTAAAGATAACTCTGGCGAAGAAATCAAAGCAGAAGCTAAAATTTCATTCGACGGCAAAGCAGTAGAAAAAATCGATACTAAAACTCCTGGTGTTTACACTGTAACTTTCACAGCTAAAGACAAAAACGGTAACGAAGCTGAAGCGAAAGAAGTTAAAGTAACAGTAGCAGAAGCTGCTAAAGCTGAAGTTGAGTCTGTAAAGGCGATTAACGGTAAACAACTTAAAGTTACTTTCAACAAATCAGTTGAAGCAGATTCTTTAATTGCTACTGATGGAACATTAGTAAACAACGTTCTTAAAATGGAAAAAGTAGCTGCTACTTCACCATCAATTAATTTAGATGTAGCAAAAGCAGAATTAGCTGAAGATGGTCGTACGTTAACAATCACTTACGATGGTAATGAATATGCAGAAGGCGACTATGTATTCTCAGTTGTTAAAAACAAAGTACAAACAACAAATAAAGCAACTGTTGAGTATATCCCAGCATATACTTCTTCTACAATCAACATTAAAGACACAGTTGCACCAACTTTAGAAGCAACTAAAAAAATTAACGCTACTCAGTATAAACTAACATTCTCTAAACCTGTAAAAGGCTTAGGCGCAATTACTGCAAAATATGCTGATGGTACAGACTTAACTGGAACAGCTGCAGTTACACATGTAGCAGAAAGCGTTGCAGTTGATAATAACTCTATTATTGTAACATTAGCTAATACTACAGTAGGTAAAGATGTAAACGTACAAATCGTTGGTATTACAGATTATAGCGGAAACATTGTTTCTCCAAACCCAGTTGCATTTACTGCAGTTGCTGGTGCTAAAGATGGTATTGCACCAACATTTAATGTAACAGCTGAAAGTGCTACAACTTTAACTGTTAAATTCAGTGAAGAAGTTCAAAGCTTCAACAAATCTGAATTTAAAATTGATACTGGAGCTTTAAGTACACATGACCGCGTAATCCAAGATGAAACAGATAAAACAAAATACACTATTAAATTAGCAACACCTTTAACAGCTGGTTTCCATAACATCGCTGTAGCAGCTAATAAATTCTTAGATTTAACAGGTGAAGGTAATGCAGAGCATGCTTCAACAATTCAAATTAAAGCTGACCAAGTAGCACCAGTTCTTTCTTCTTCAAAAGTTGTTAAAGAACGCGATGGTAAAGAATACCTATATGTTACATTCGATAAAGATGTACAATTAGCTGGTCTTAATGGTGCATTAACTGGATTAACAGGTAAATCAGTTAAAAACTATGTTACTGATAAAACTGTAACATTTAATACAGCAGCATTTACACCTGTTGATGGAAGCAAAAAAGAATACAAACTTGATTTAGCTTCAATTACTACTGGATCTGCTCCAACAACAGCATTAGAAAATGGTGTAACTTATACAATTGATTTACCAGCAACAGCTGTTAAAACGCTAACTGGTACACCAAATGATCTTCAAAAAGGTGCAATTACATTTGTTAAAGGTTCTGATTCAGCAATTACACCTTTAGAAGTAGCAGAAGTTAAAACTAACCGAGCTGGTTATGATGCGGCTGGATCAGGTAGTCCAGATGCTTCACTTAAAAACAACCAAGTAACAGTTAAATTTGCTCAAGTAGTTGATGGTGCTTCAGCAACTAAGGCTTCTAACTACACAATCGATGGAGCAGTTGTTAAAACAGCTGAATTAGGAACAGATAAGAAAACTGTTACTTTAACTCTTGAAGATGGTAAAACAACTTACTCTGGCGCTCGTTACTTAACAATTAACAATGTTACAACAACATCAGGTGTTGCTTTAGAATCTACATTCAAAAAAGCAATTACTCTAAACGAAAACATCGCACCAACAGTAACAGGTGCAGTAGTTAAATCTGTTAATACAACAACAGCTCCAGCAGGAACTGCTACTGTTGAATTAACTTTCACAGAAGCAATTACAACAGCTAACCTTGATACTTTATCTGTATTTGTTGACGGAGTTAATGACACAGGTGTTACAGTAGCAAATGCTGCTGCAACAAACCAAAAAACACTTACTGTAACAATTAATCTAGATAATGTTGCTAAATTAACTAATAAAGTTATTACTTTAAAAGCTAATGGCACTTCAAATACAATCGTTGATGCTGCTGGAAACACAGCTAATATCGGTGTAGTAACAGTAAAATAATCTAACCGATTATTAAATCCAACATTCCCTTACCTTATTGGGCAAACGGATTCAAAGACTCCTATCTTCTTCGGAAGATGGGAGTTTTTTTGTATTTCAATCATATACTTTAATGAGATTTTTAGAATTCGATCAGTTGCTCTCTACGCTTGTATTTGCCATTTAAACAGCGATTTTTCATTATGTCAATAACGCCTCTAAATTCTCCGATAATATCGGGATAAAATTCCCCATTATAGAGTTAAGTAGTTAAATGATTA
>ERZ808028.1611-NODE-1611-length-12971-cov-3.044594_pt1 | contig 12971 bp, 12 predicted proteins | sample MGYA00380184_ERZ808028 | MGnify/ENA primary metagenome ERZ808028 (study PRJEB31490, sample SAMN06133397) | mouse gut metagenome | isolation source: J8_1 | host: mice | place: China: Chengdu | collected 2015-05 ...
TGCGGATAGAACGGATTATGACCTGACGCAGCATCAGAATACATCGGGACAGGATATGTCGTACTTTGATGATGAGAAGAAGGAAAAATACATACCATATGTGATTGAGCCTTCGCTTGGCGCGGACCGTGTTGTGTTAGCATTCCTCTGCGCTGCATATGATGAAGAGGAGATTGGAGAGGGCGATGTCCGTACCGTGCTGCATTTCCATCCGGCGATTGCGCCCGTGAAAATCGGTGTGCTTCCGCTGAGCAAGAAGCTCAATGAGGGTGCGGAGAAGATTTACGCGCAGCTTTCCAAGAAATATAACTGTGAGTTTGACGACAGAGGAAATATCGGTAAACGTTACCGCCGCCAGGACGAGATTGGCACGCCGTTCTGCGTTACGTATGATTTTGACTCGGAAGAGGATCATGCGGTTACGGTGCGGTTCCGCGATTCGATGGAGCAGGTTCGCATTCCGATTGATGAGCTTGATGCTTATTTTGCGGATAAGTTTACGTTTTAAAAATTTCGGGCAGGCAGCGTCTGCCCGTTTTTAAAAAATAATATGAATGAAAAGTCATATAAAACGGAGGAGATTTATTATGAAAAAGAAAGCGGTATCACTGGTAATGGCAGTAGTCATGACGGCGGCGCTTGCAGGCTGCGGAAGCAGTAACGGCGCGGGAACGCAGGAACCACAGCAGGGCGGACAGACGCCTGCGCAGACACAGGAACAGGCAGATGCGGCGGAGAAAACACAGCCTGCGCAGACCAAGGACGGTACGGTTTACAAGGTCGGTATCGTGCAGTATGTGGACGATGCGTCGCTCAATCAGATTGAAAAGGCGATTGAGGCACAGCTTAGCGCAAAGGGTGCGGAGCTTGGCGTGACGTTTGATTTTGCGGATTATACGCACAACGGTCAGGCGGATTCTTCAGTGCTCAATCAAATCGCGACGGATTTGGTGGCGGACGAGGTTGATGTGATTATTCCGATTGCGACGCCTGCGGCAATGATTATGCAGAATGCGACGGAGGATAATCAGATTCCGGTTATATTTTCAGCGGTTTCCGATCCTGTCGGAGCGGGACTTGTGGCATCAAATGACGCACCGGGCGCGAACATTACGGGAACATCGGACGCGATTGACACGGAGGCGATTTTCGGGCTGATTATGGCGGGGAATCCCGATACCAAAAAGGTCGGACTGTTGTACGACAAGAGTCAGGCGGCTTCGATACAGTCGATTGCGGATGCAAAAGCGTATTGTGACGCAAACGGACTTACATATGTGGAAAAGACAGGAACAACCTCCGCAGAGGTTCAGGCGGCGGCAGACGCACTTGTTGCAGAGCAGGTAGACGCAGTTTTTACGCCGCAGGATAATACGATTATGACGGCGGAGCTTGCAATTTTTGAGAAATTTACGGAAGCGAAAATTCCCCACTATACGGGAGCCGATTCGTTTGCATTGAACGGAGCGTTCTGCGGGTTTGGCGTCAACTACGAAAATCTCGGTACGGTTACGGCGGATATGGTAGTCGACGTGCTTGTAAACGGAGCGGACCCTGCGACAATGCCGGTACAGACGCTTTCTGACGGTATTATTATGGTAAACACGGAAACGGCGGAGGCAGTCGGCATTGACTATTCGGTGTTTGAGGGCATGTGCTCCGAGCTGATTGAAACTGTTACGGCACAAGAATTTGAATAGTGCTAAGTGATTGAGTAAGGGGGAAGCATGGGCTCCATTATTACGTTATCCATTGTGCAGAGTGCGCTTGAGCTTGGATTTATCTATGCGCTTGTGGCGCTTGCATTGTTTATTTCATTTTCGATTTTAAATATTGCGGATTTGTCCACCGACGGCTGTTTTACGCTTGGCTGTGCGGTGTGCGCGTCCGTGACGATTGCGGGACACCCTGTCCTTGCGCTGTTTGCGGCAATGGCGGCAGGCATCTGCTCGGGGTTTGTGACCTCTTTTTTGCAGACCAAAATGGGCATTCAGTCCATTCTTGCGGGGATTATTGTCAATACAGGACTTTATACGATTAATATTGCCGTGATGGGTTTTGCGTCCCAGTTAAATCTGTTTAACTGCGATTCGGTTTTTACATGGGCGAAGTCGGCGATGCCGACAAGCTGGTATAAGCTGATTGTGGCGGCGGTTATCGTGATTGTTATCGGAATACTGGTGTCGGTATTCTTAAATACTAGGCTTGGTCTTTCCATTCGCGCGACGGGAGATAATCCTGACATGGTGCGTGCGTCGAGTATCAACACATCGCTGATGATTACGATCGGGCTTTGCGTGGCAAATGCGCTGACGGCGCTTTCGGGCGGTCTGCTTGCGCAGTATCAGAAGTCGTGCGACATCAATCTTGGTACGGGAATGGTGACGATTGCGCTTGCAAGTCTGATTATCGGTGAGACGCTGATTGGGAAAGGCGGCATGTTAAAGAGAATAGCAGGTGTTATTTTAGGAAGCTGCCTGTATCGGTTTATTGTTGCAATCGCGCTTCGGATGAATGTGCCTGCGGAGTGTCTGAAACTGGTGTCGGCGCTGATTGTGGCGATTGCAATTGCGTTTCCGTATTTAAAGACAAAACTTTCTTTTTACAAGGCAAGGCGTCTGTCGCGGGAGCAGAACCAGCGCTACATCAAGGAGCTAGTGGAGGTGGCAGGTCATGAAAAGTGAAAATATGCTGCTTATGAAGCATGTCAGTAAGACCTTTCACCCCGGCACGGTGAATGAGAAATGTGCGCTTGACGATGTGGAGCTTGTGCTGAAAAAAGGGGACTTTGCAACGATTGTCGGGAGCAACGGCGCGGGAAAGTCCACGCTGTTTAATGCAATTACGGGTGCGTTTTTCGTTGACAAGGGGCTGATTATGCTTGACGGCGAGGACATTACATACCGCAAAGAATACGTGCGGAGCAAGGTGATTGGGCATTTGTTTCAGGACCCGCTAAAGGGCACGGCGCCGCATATGACAATTGAGGAGAATATGGCGCTTGCGTATCTGCGTGCGTCAACGTCGAAGAATGCGTATTTTAGCAGGATTAGGGCGGCGGACAAAAAGAAATTCCGGGAACAGCTTGCGCTTTTGGGCATGGGGCTTGAGGACCGCATGAAAAATCCGGTCGGACTGCTTTCGGGCGGACAAAGGCAGGCGCTTACACTTTTGATGGCGACGATGGTGACGCCAAAAATCCTGCTTTTAGACGAACACACGGCAGCGCTTGACCCTGCGACCGCAGAAAAGGTCTTAAATCTGACAAAGCAGATTGTCGCCGAGCGACAGATTACATGCCTTATGGTTACGCACAATATGCATCAGGCGTTAGAGCTTGGCAACCGTACGCTGATGATGGACGGCGGCAGGATTGTGTTAGATGTGTCGGGCGATGAGCGGTCGCGCATGACAGTGGAGGATTTGCTGAGTGAGTTTGCAAAGCGCGCAGGCAAGGAGCTTGATAATGACCGTATCCTTGCGACGGTTAAAAAATAAATCAGAAAAAGAAATCATATAAAGTATGGAGGAATGAATTGTGAAGAACTACGGAGTAAATGAGCTTAGAAGAATGTTTCTTGAATTTTTTGAGAGCAAAGAGCATTTGGCAATGAAAAGCTTTTCTTTGGTACCCCACAATGATAACAGTCTGCTGATTATCAATTCGGGAATGGCGCCGTTAAAGCCGTATTTTACAGGGCAGGAGGTGCCGCCGAGAAGGCGTGTGACAACGTGTCAGAAGTGTGTCCGCACGGGCGATATTGAGAATGTCGGCAAGACGGCAAGACATCTGACGTTTTTTGAGATGCTTGGCAATTTCTCATTCGGGGATTATTTTAAGCATGAGTCGCTTGCATGGAGCTGGGAGTTTCTGACAAAGGTGGTTGGGCTTGACCCGGAGCGTCTTTATCCTTCGATTTACTGTGAGGATGAAGAGGCGTTTGACATTTGGACAAAAGAAATCGGTGTGCCTGCGGAGAAGATTACGCGCTTTTACCGTGACCCTGAAACGGGCGAGTGCGATAACTTTTGGGAGCATGGCGCGGGACCGTGCGGACCGTGTTCGGAGATTTATTACGACAGGGGTATCGAGTATGGCTGCGGAAAGCCGGACTGTAAGGTAGGCTGCGAGTGCGACCGTTTTATGGAAGTTTGGAACAACGTATTTACGCAGTTTGACGGCGATGGCAAGGGCAATTATGCAGAGCTTGCGCAGAAGAATATTGATACCGGTATGGGCTTGGAGCGTCTTGCCGTGGTGGTACAGAACGTGGATTCGGTGTTTGATATTGACACGATGAAGGCAATTCGCGATAAGGTATGTGAGCTTGCGGGTGTTGCTTATGAAACGGACGAGAAGAAGGATGTTTCTATTCGTCTGATTACGGACCATATGCGTTCTTCGACATTTATGATTTCGGACGGTATTATGCCGACAAATGAGGGCAGAGGATATGTGCTTCGAAGATTAATCAGACGTGTGGCGCGTCATGGCAGACTGCTTGGCATCGAGGGCAAGTTTGCGACGAAAATCGCAGAGGTGATTATTGACTGCTCTAAGGACGGCTATCCGGAGCTTGAGGAGAAGAAGGACTTTATTTTCAAGGTGCTTTTGCAGGAGGAGGAGAAGTTCAGCAAGACGATTGATCAGGGCTTGAATATCCTTGCCGACATGGAGCGCGCGCTTGCGGATAAGGGCGAGAAGACGCTTTCCGGTGCGGATGCGTTTAAGCTGTATGATACGTATGGTTTCCCGATTGACCTGACGATTGAAATTCTTGAGGAGAAGGGGATTTCTGTTGACTTGGACGGCTTTCATAAGGCGATGGACGAGCAGAGGAAGAAGGCGCATGATGCACGCAAGGTTTCGAATTATATGGGTGCAGACGCCACGATTTATGAGCAGATTGATAAAAATATAACAAGTAAATTTGAAGGCTATGACCGCCTGACCATTGAAACGCCGATTACGGCGCTCACAACGGAGGATGAGATTGTTGACGCGCTTACGGACGGACAGACGGGCGCGGTGATTGTGGAACGGACGCCGTTTTATGCGACAATGGGCGGTCAGGCAGGCGATAAGGGTGTGATTACGGCAGGTGACGCGGAGTTTGTGGTAAAGGATACGATTAACGTGGTTGGAAACCGGATTGCGCATATCGGTACGGTGACAAAGGGAATGCTCAAGGTCGGCGACAGTGCGGTGTTAAGCGTTGATGCAGCAAACCGTGCAAAGACCTGTAAAAACCACTCGGCGACACATTTGATGCAGAAGGCGCTGCGCGAGGTGCTTGGTTCGCATGTGCAGCAGAAAGGCTCTTATCAGGACGACGAGCGGACGCGTTTTGACTTTAGTCATTTTGAGGCAATGACAGGCGAGGAGCTTGCAAAGGTTGAGAAGATGGTCAATGACAAGATTGCCGAGAATATTTCGGTGGACACGAATGTCATGACGATGGACGAGGCGAAGAAGACGGGCGCAATGGCATTGTTTGACGAGAAGTACGGCGAGACAGTGCGTGTTGTTTCGATGGGCGATTTTTCAAAGGAGTTCTGCGGCGGTACACATGTGAAAAACACGGGTGAAATTGCGGCGTTTAAGATTGTGTCGGAGAGCGGCGTGGCGGCAGGCGTGCGCCGTATCGAGGCGCTGACGGGCGAGAATGTGCTTGATTATTATAAAAAAATAGAGGACGAGCTTGACAAAGCGGCGAAAGCGGCAAAAGCAACGCCTGCGAACCTTGTGGAGAAGATTGAGCATATGATGGCGGAAATCAAGGCGCTGCAAAGCGAAAATGAGTCGTTAAAGAGCAAGGCGGCAAAAGATGCGCTTGGCGATGTTATGGACAAGGTTGCTGACGTAAACGGCGTAAAGCTTCTTGCGGCGCGTGTGGACGGCGTGGATATGAACGGACTGCGTGATTTGGGAGACCAGCTGAAGGCAAAGCTTGGCGAGGGCGTGATTGTGCTTGCATCCGATGCGGACGGCAAGGTGAACCTTGTGGCAATGGCAACGGACGGCGCGATGCAAAAGGGCGCACACGCCGGAAATCTGATTAAAGGCATTGCAGGGCTTGTCGGCGGGGGCGGCGGCGGACGCCCGAATATGGCACAGGCAGGCGGTAAAAATCCGGCGGGAATCGACAAAGCGATTGACGAGGCGAAGGCGGTGCTTGCGGGGCAGGTGAAATAAAGGTACTAAAAATAAAGTTGACCGACAGGATAGAAATGGTAATGTCGGTCATCTTTTGCTATATTTTAACATTCGAGAAAATGCATTGAATGGAGAATGAGAGAATGAATACGTACTATTTAATTGATTATGAGAATGTGGGAGATGATGGGATTTTGAATTGCAGTAAATTAGATAAGACAGATAAAATTCATATCTTCTATACAGGCGATAAGACTAGAATCAACATTAATATTTTAAATAATCATGGTGCTTCGGAATTTGAGGTACATAAAATACCATCAGGAAATCAATCTGTGGATATGCATTTGGTTTCTTTCTTAGGATATTTGCTTGGAATTAATAAGGGAAAAGGGAGCTCTTATATCATAATAAGCAAGGATAAGAATTATGATAATGTAATAAAGTTTTTGACGAATAAATCGAAAGATAAAATTGTAAGGGCAGTGAAAATAAATCCGTCTGTTTTAAAACAGTCTAAAGATGCATTACAGACAGTTGCTGCAAAACAGTCAAATAATAAAAATAAAAAAAATAAAACAAAGTTAAATCAGGAAATTCAGCAGAGAATGAGCGCTGAAGGGTATTATGGTAAAGCTATTAATAATGTAGCAAAAATTGTTGGTAAATGCTATGGTCAAAATAATTTTTTAAGGAATGTACATAATGCACTTAGAAATGAGTATGATGATTATCTTGAAATATACAAAAGCATAAAGCCGATTATTAGTAAGTATGAGAAGTGATAAGGTGAAACAAGGATTGATAGTTAATAAATATTCCGAAAATCCGCATCTTTTCAAAAAAGGAAAAGTGTGCTATAATGTCAAAAGTTTGGTATTCGGAAAGAAGGGATCGGAGTGCGCGTCAAGAAACATAAAATACTAAGTTTCATACTGGCTGTATTATTGTTTGTGACAGGGCTGTTTTTGGAAGTGACAATGACAGGCATGTTGGCTGCGCTCGATTCAACAGGAAACGCAGATGCCAATTTAGGGTTCTGCCATACGAATATCAATGACATTAAAATACTGACAACAGAAACATTGGGTGATTACTGCACTGCAAAAGTGGAGCAGTCAGAGCAGTTTCAGGCGCAAAAAAGGGAGATTAAGGCATCTTCCAATTTGCTGTTTGCGGATTTCACTGCTTTTGTGCAGGGGAAATTTTTTGTGTTTTTAAAAAATCCGCAAGTAATTTGCCGTCTGCAAAATGATCCGGTCACAGACTATATTCACAGGTCTGACGGAAAAAAACGAATCTAACATTCTTTTTTCTCATGAATACAATTGAATAAGGAGAACAACACAGAAAAATGGAGGATTCGTTATGATAGCACAAGTTTTTGCGGCAATCATCTTTATTGCGATGTTTGCTTTTATTGTGACGGAAATTGTGGAGCGTCATGTTGTTTCGCTGATTTGCGCGTTGCTGACACTGATTCTTGTATTTGGCGTAGGAATGCACAGTATGTCAGCCGTTGTGGATACGATTAATCTTAGGAGTATTTTTACGGTAGAATTTTGGTATCATTCTGCCAAAACAGCGGGAAGCGGCAGCGGCATTAACTGGGAAACGATTGCATTTGTGTTTGGTATGATGGTGATGGTGGAAGGAATGGCAAGAGTCGGATTTTTCAGATGGCTGTGTATGCGCATTGCCAAACTGGTAAAATATCAGATTATTCCGATTTTTATAACTTTCATGGTTCTGTCGACAATTCTATCGATGTTTATCGACAGCATTACGGTCATCTTGTTTTTGGCGGCTGTAACGATAGAGCTGTCACGGCTTTTGAAGTTTTACCCGGTGCCGATGATATTACCTGAGATTTTCTGCGCAAATCTCGGCGGTTCGGCGACGATGTGCGGAGACCCGCCCAATATTATTATCGGTACTTCGCTAGGGTATTCTTTTATGGATTTTGTGACAAACACAGGTGTAATTGCGGGAGTGTCCCTGATTGCGGTATTAATTTATTTTTATTTGGCTTTTAAAAAGGAACTGCTGCTAGAAACGGGAACGAGTGTGGATTACGGCAGCCTGCCAAGCCCTGAATCCATTATCATGGATAAAAGAGGATTTTTGGTAAGCAGTGTCATTTTTGCGGCGGCGATTCTTTTGCTGGTCACACATGCGCAGACAGGACTTACGGTTTCTGCAATCGGGCTGATAATTGCAGCCGTTACTTTGATGACATCGGGAAAACACGCGCTTGCCTTGTTAAAAAAGGTCGATTATAAAACGATTCTGTTTTTTATCGGACTGTTTGTCGTCATCGGCGGTTTGGAGCAGACAGGAATTTTGGAAATAATGGCAGGGTTTATCGGGCGTATCAGCGGCGGCAATAGGATGATTATGATTGCAATTATTATATGGCTGTCGGCAGTCGCCAGTGCATTTGTCGATAATATTCCGTTTGCGACAACAATGATACCGATTATTAAAAGTCTGTCCGCGGCGTATGGCATTGATTTATCCATACTTGCATGGACCTTGGCAATGGGAACGGACATTGGCGGCAGCGCGACGCCGATTGGCGCATCGGCAAACGTTGTCGGAATTGCAACGGCATCAAGAGAAGGGTATGTGATTAAATGGGGACTTTACTGTAAAAAAATGCTGCCGGCAACGGTTATGGTCGTTTTGATTTCCATGCTGATGATTATTTTTCGATATTTATAGAAGGAGGCAGGTTTATGAAAAAACAACTGATTATCTCCGTGGGGCGGGAATACGGCAGCGGCGGACATGAAATCGCTGAGAAATTAGCAAAACATTACGGCATTCAAATGCTTGACCACAATCTGTTAGACGAGATTGCAGCGGAGAGAAATTTGGATATGAAGAATTTAGAGGGACTGGATGAAAAGTATAAAAATCCGTTTTCCTCAAGAACGGTGCGCGGATATAGCAGCTCTCCAGAGGAAAATCTGTATCTGATTCAATTTGACTACCTGCAAAAGAAAGCCGCCGCAGGTGAGTCCTTTGTGATTGTGGGCAGATGCAGTGAGACCATTCTGAAATCATATGAGGGGCTGGTATCGGTTTTCGTTTTGGCTGACATGAATAAAAAAATTGAGCGGATCATGAGGCTGTACCATTTAACGCAAAACCTTGCCGTCAAAAAAATACGGGAAAAGGACAGAAAAAGGAAACGCTACCACGACTGCTTTTGCAAAGAAAAGTGGGGAAATGCAAGAAACTATGATCTTTGCGTAAACAGCAGCAGGCTCGGGGTAGATGATACGGCTGCCGTGTTGATTGATTATATTGACAAAAGACAGCAGATTGAAACAAAATAGAAGAATATTTTGAAGAATATTTTGAAAAACTATTGACGTATGCACAATATGTGATATAATCTTATATGTGCGATTAAGTATACCCGAACAGTCTAACGCACAATAATAGGACTGGAGGGAGGTTAGGTGTGATAGTATGTCAAATGTTATCGTAAAAGAAAACGAAACTTTGGACAGCGCTTTACGTAGATTCAAGAGAAGCTGTGCGAAAGCGGGAATTCAGCAGGAAATCCGTAAAAGAGAGCATTACGAGAAGCCAAGCGTAAAACGTAAGAAAAAGTCTGAAGCAGCTAGAAAGCGTAAATATAATTAATTCGTTTGATATGAAAGTAAAATCCTTGGCTTTTTTGTCAGGGATTTTTTACTCATATCGGTTTTGGCTTATGAGGAGTAGAATATGATGTGGTTATATAAGTATAATGTTGCAGGATATGACTTGTACCACTTGATTGCCTGCTTTTTTCTGTTCAGTATTATCGGCTGGATGGTGGAGTCAGTTTATATGTCATTATGCAACAAAAAATTGACAAACAGAGGGTTTATGTCAGGTCCGTTCTGCCCTATATATGGCGTGGGCGCAACGCTTGGCTATATTATCCTTCATCCCCTTGCTAAGAATGTGGTAATGCTGTACATAGTGGGCGCGGCGCTTGCGACGCTCTTTGAATTTTTGGTGGCAAGACTGATGATAAAGCTTTTCGGCGAAGTGTGGTGGGATTACAATGAAAAGTTCTGTAATTATAAAGGTGTTGTGTGTCTTGAGAGCACGCTTGCCTGGGGACTTTATGCGGTTATTATCATTACATTTTTGTTTGAAAAGGTGATGAGTTTTGTGGACAGGTGGCCGTTTGAGTGGGGGATTAAGACAATTGCATTGATTTGTGTGATGGTTGCAATTGATTTCGGCTATCATTTTGCAATGTCTGTAAAAATTGACGAGGAAACAAAAGAAGAAATTTCAGAGTTTTATCATAAATTAATCAGAAGATAAAAAACGCAGACGATTGTGTCTGCGTTTTTGCATATAACGGATTGCGAACGCATAAATTTCATATAAGAAAACGAAACGGATGCTGGAGCTTTATGATTGGCTGTAAACGTTTTATTTGTAAATTACTTGCTGTTGTGACAATTGTCTGCTTTTTATATGGAAATACCGTGTATGCGGAGGGAGAGGCGCTTACGCTAAGCTCACCGTCCGCAATTCTCATGGAAGCATCAACGGGAACCGTGTTGTTTGAGAAAAATCCCGATGAGATGAGAAGTCCGGCAAGCATTACCAAGATTATGACATTGATACTGACCTTTGAAGCGCTTGAAAAAGGAAGGATTAAGCTTGAGGATGAAGTGAGTACCAGCGCTTATGCAAAGTCAATGGGCGGTTCGCAGGTGTTTTTGGAGGAGGGGGAGATTCAAACGGTCGATACCCTTATCAAATGTATTGCAGTGGCGAGCGGAAATGATGCGTCTGTTGCAATCGCAGAATATATTGCAGGCAGTGAAGCGGAGTTTGTCAACCAAATGAATGAAAAGGCGGCGGCGTTAGGGATGACAAACACGCATTTTCTTGACTGCTGCGGTCTGTCTTCTGACAGCGGACATCATACCACGGCGAGAGATGTTGCAATTATGTCAAGGGAGCTGATTACACGCTATCCGCAGGTTTATAATTATACGACAATTTGGATGGAAGACATTACCCATGTGACAAGACAGGGCACAAAAAATTTTACGCTGTCAAGTACCAATAAGCTTTTAAAGCAGTACCAGTGGACGACCGGATTAAAGACGGGTTCGACGAATGCGGCAAAGTATTGTTTTAGCGCTACGGCAAATAAAGAAGGAATTGATTTGATCGCGGTAGTGATGGGCGCGCCCGATTATAAGATTCGTTTTGCAGAGGCAAGAAGCATGCTTGAATATGGTTTTGCCATGACAAGGATTTATACGGACGAAAACAGGGAGACGCTTACGCCGTTGAAGGTAGTCGGCGGAAAAGCGGAGGAATTGATGATAACGCCAAAAGGAGCATTCCGGTATCTTGATGTGACAGGGGCGGATTTCACAAAAATTGAAAAAACATACAAAATAAAAGAAACGCTCGATGCTCCGGTTGCGGAAGGAACAGAGGTCGGAAAAATTGTATACACATTGGATGGCAAAGAAATCGGAAGTGTAGCAATTATTGCTGCCGAGACAGTAGAACGTGCATATTATGTAGATTACCTGAAAAGAGTTTTCCGAAAGTATTTGATTTAAGCTGTTTTTAATTTTAAAGTATGCTATACTAAAAACGACAGAACGGTTAAGGAAGGGATACGATTTTGATAATTTTGGTACTGATGGCATTGATTTTTGTGTTTTTTCTTGTAATAGGCGTGATAGACGGAAACCGCTTTGAGGTCGTTTACGAGGAATTTACGCTGCCGAGGTTGAAAAAGGAATGCAGGTTTGTGCTTATTTCAGATGTACACAACAAGGTATATGGAAATGACAATGCGCCCTTTATTCAGGCGGTAAAGAAAATAAATCCTGATTTTATCGTGGTTGCGGGTGATCTCGTAACGTCTCGTGCAGGGGAAGATATGACGGCTGGTATTGCGTTGTTAAACACCCTTGCCAAGGAATATAAGATTTATTACGGACTTGGAAACCATGAGTCGAAAATCAGAGAATGCCGCGATAAGTTTGGCAATCAGTTTGCATTGCTGAAGGAACAGTTAAAAGGTGATAATCTTGTGATGCTTGTAAATGAGAGCGCACAGATTCCCGAATACAATATTAAGATAACGGGTTTGGAGCTTCCGCTAACGTATTTTGCCCATTTTAAGCTGCATAAGATGGAGGCGGGGTATCTTGCAGGCGCTGTCGGAACATCCGATAAAGAAATGTGCAACCTGTTGATAGCCCACAATCCCGACTATTTTAAGGAATACGCAGAGTGGGGAGCCAATCTTGTGCTTTCCGGTCATGTTCATGGCGGCATTATGCGTCTTCCCATACTGGGCGGCGTGATAGCGCCCTCCTACAGGCTGTTTCCGAAATATGACGGCGGTGTCTACAGGGAAAACGGTTCGGTTATGCTGCTTGGACGCGGCATGGGAGCGCACACGATTCCACTGCGTTTTTTTAATCCTGCACAACTGTACGCGGTGACGCTGAAACCGCATAGAGAGGAAGACTGCGCCGAATGCTGATGGGCGAATAACAGTTTGCCTTGCACTTTCCTCCAATTCCATGTAAAATAGAAAAGGTTTTAATGGAATTGGAGGTTTTTGTATGAGCTTATCCGTGAGGCTTGAAGTGTTTGAGGGCCCGTTGGACCTGTTGCTGTATCTGATTGAAAAAAATAAAATCGACATCTATGATATTCCGATTGTGGTGATTACGGAGCAGTATCTTGACTATATCCGGAATATGCAGCGGCAGGATATGAACGTGATGAGTGAGTTTCTCGTGATGGCGGCAAC
>ERZ808028.1615-NODE-1615-length-12907-cov-3.625331_pt1 | contig 12907 bp, 11 predicted proteins | sample MGYA00380184_ERZ808028 | MGnify/ENA primary metagenome ERZ808028 (study PRJEB31490, sample SAMN06133397) | mouse gut metagenome | isolation source: J8_1 | host: mice | place: China: Chengdu | collected 2015-05 ...
CAGCTCATTGGTTATCAGTTAATTGATGCTAGCTATATGGAACATTTGACGGTCAAACAAAATATAGAAGAAACTAAGAGAGCTTATCCTTCTTCAAATATCGAAAGTGAGCTCATTGAAACATTTCATTTTGAAAAATTATTAAAAAAATATCCGCATCAACTGTCCGGAGGACAAAAAAGAATACTATCTATTATTTTAACATTGATGAAGAATTTACCTATCATTATTTTAGATGAACCTACATCTTCCTTGGATGAAAAATTTAAACAAACATTGATGGCTTATTTGAAAAAATATGTACAAGATGGTCATACTGTTCTGATAGCAACAAATGATAGTGACATTTTAGGTGATGCTGATGTGCTTGTTCAGATTAAGGATAAGAAAATCCAACAAGAACAACTGCATATTGAGCCGACTAACCCTTTAAAATTAAGCACACATCAACATCCGTTTCGATTTAAAACAACCATTTATCATCAATTATGGCAAAGATTTATTCATTTTTGTTTAGTTCTGGCAATGATGATTTTTATTGGAAGTTCCCTATATGAATGTTCCGATGTTTATCAATCAGCAAAGGGAAGCATTCATATGCTTGAACAAGCTTATACCAATACTGCATATGTTTACTATCCAACATCTATTAATATGGACAGTTATTCCAATTATGCTAGACTTATAAATCAAGACATTAAACTTGAACTTGAAAAGGAGGAACATATTTCAAAACTGTACCCTTATTATGCCTTTCCTCTAGGGATGATTCATAATGCTGAATGGACTTCTCCTGTAAGTAGCATGGTTTTGTCTTCTGACCAAATAGATGATATTCATTTGCTCGATGAAGATGTCTTTATGGAATTTTATTATCCAGAGCAGTTAGAGGGCAATAAGATATATATTTCTGATGCTTTTCTCAATAGATATCAATTAGGGATAGAAGATGTGAGAGATATCCGATTAGATATCGCTGTTCCTGTTGATTTTGATTTAGATGGAGAGGTTACTCAGACATTTATGAGTCCTGATGAAGAAGTCATTGAAGTTTCTATCCCTGCCGTAAAAACAATCTATAAGAAGGATAGTGTGAGCCTTCATATTGACGATGTTCATCATGTTCGTGGTGAGATGTATAATGTATCATCGATTCCACTTATTTATGCACCTTATTCTGTGATGGAAGCATATATCGATTCCACTATTCTACCAACCAATGGTTATGTGCTAATTTTAGAAGATGATGCGAATATTGATAAGTTGCGTGAAAAAGTAGCACATTTAGATGAAGATTTGATTTTCTTTTATCCTGCTCAAACCAACCAACAATATATTCTTGAAAATCAGAACTGGATGAATCATCAAATTAAGCATCATATCATGACGTGTTTGGTTTGTATGTCGGTAATTACTTTATTTTTTAGTCTACTAGAAACACTTCATAAAAAAGACTATTTATACCTACGTTATAGCGGTCTGTCAAAACAACGATATCTTAAATATCGTATGATAGAAGCCGGTATAATTCTAAGCATAATAGCGATCTTATTTTCAATATATGCTTTGTTTTGTATATATTTGCCGATTTCATGGATAATCCTATTGATGACTTATATTCTTGTTGTACCAACAGTATTGGTTTTGTATTTTATGTTTTTAAAGTTCTTTTATGGTCGATTTGATGTTTAAAAAGTGGTGATACATATGTTAGAAATAAGAAATATCAATCTGAATGTAAGAAAAAAACATCTGTTTAGTGGAGAATTCTGTGCCTATCCAGGTCAAGTGACATTTGTTTCCGGTTCTGTAGGCAGCGGTAAAACGACTTTTCTTAATCATATATTTGATTTAAACTTAGCTATCTATATCAATAAAGAGAAGATACATAAAAACGAGAAATGGTATAGTCAGGTGGCTTATGTCAATCAGGATGTTCACTTATATGATGACTTTACTTTTGCCGAACTTGTATCGTGCCTTAGATATGATGATCAGATAGGATTTGAAGATGTAGGTATAGATTATATACCCAATAAAAAAGTGCGTATATGTTCTGAGGGCGAAAAACAAAGAATCAGCATACTAGTTGGGTTATGGAAGAAGCCGTCACTTATCTTGTTTGATGAGCCAACGTCCTATTTGGATCGAGAAAGTCAACAACAAGTGATGAGTTTAATTAGAAATTATACGATTAAAAATCAATGTGTTACGCTCTTGTCCTCTCACCATACATATGATCAATTGTACGCGGATAAAATCTATGACATTGAACATCAGCAATTGCTCATCCAAAAGGATTGTCTAGCAACCGGGAATTTACAATTTGAAGCAAAGACTTTTGATTTGTCTAACTTAGTGCAGTGGTTAAAAACAAAAATCTTCATTCCAACAATGACCTTATTAAGTGTTATCCTATTAGGGACATTGTTATTTACGATTGGTACAGAAAAGCAGTTGCAGAAAACAAGGGACAATTGGCTGAATTCAAGAGAAAGATATTATCTTAGTTATACGAATATAGATGGTAGCCTTCCTCTTTATTATTACTATGAACTTCTTGAAATGAATGGTGAGTATATCCCCGTAGGCATGATGAACTACTATGAAGACATGAATATGTTTACAAAAAATACGCAAAAAGCCAATGATATCATTGTTACCGAAGCGTTAAAAAAGAAATTAGGGGAAACAACTCATACAATCACCTTGGACAATCAAACGTATACTATCTCTAACGTGATGCAGGACGATGTGAATAACTCAATCAGAGAATCAAGATACATGATTTATCTTCCTGATGACTTATATTCGAAGAAAGATCGGCAGAGGATTCTTTACTATGCGTTGACTTATCAAAATGAGGATGAATTAAGCAACATTGTTTCCATAATCACACCAAAGACAAGTTTTATTAATGGTGGGCATCCTATTCAAGATGAAAACTCCCTACAAGATCATTTGAGAAGTTATCGTCTGATGTTATCCTTAATACCTTTAACTCTAGGAGGCATTACTATTCTAGTACGTTTAATGCTGGAAAAGAAATATCATACGAAAATAGCTTTGCTTAAAAATAACGGATATCCAATCTCAAAAAATGTAAAGTTACAACTGATCATAAAGATTATACCTTTCTTCATTTCTTTGATTATGATGATGATGGTACTTTTCAGTCCTGATATTCCGCTTTACTCTGTATTGACAATGATTCTTTATATTTTATTTGAGGTGCGATTATCTCTAAAAAGCTCCATATAACAACTAAAAGTATTGTATCATAGAGTTTTATTCTACTAACAAACTGAAGGAGGGGAGGAAATGATTAACGACTTTGATTGGGATTATATAAAAAAAAGAAAAATTAAATGTTTAATCTATATTATTCTGACCATAATCTGTTCTGTTTGTCCTATTTTTCTGTCTTTGATTATTTCTAATTCTATCAACAATATTCAGACTGTAGATTTAAGGTACAATCTATATTTGGGTATGATGATATTAGTTATATATATTTTATCATTTTATATGCAAAAGGTTTATTCTGATAATCTTGTTTGTGAATATCAAGACTGTTTGCTGATGGAGATTTATGACAATATCAATCAACGAAAAATATATATGTTTGAAAATAAGATGAACGACACTGTGTTTTCACAAAAAATGATTACTGAGGCACAGAATGTATCCACTTATTACGTGATATCTCAAATCAATTTTTTTAAAAGCTTATTAGTTATTGTTGTGACTCTAACTGTATTATTTTGTTTACACAAAGCGATGACCTGTATATTGATTGTTTGTGTTAGTATCTACTGGGTTTTGGTTGTTTTTACAAATAAACGCATATATATTTTACAAAAGGACGTTATCAATCTGCAAAGCCAATTTTTTGGTAAATCTCAAGAAACGATTAGTAATATTGAACAAATTAATTTCTATCACTTATTTGATAGGATTCTCAAATCATTATTTGATTTGGAAATGAGGTATATAAAAGCTCTTTTAAGAAAAGTAGATATACAAATTTTACAGAATGCAACACTTAAATTACTGCGATACGTATTCTTAGCTATTTATATCATTATTACTTTGAATGGGCAACAAGAATTTGGAAATGTTATCCTCATCATTTCTGTGATGGAACCATTTTTTTCTGCTTGCCAATCTATTATTCAGTTCACGCAGAATAGACAAAGTATTAAAGTTTCAAAGGAAAATTTAGACATTGATAAGTTGAAGCCTAAACATATCAAAAATGAACACACTGTTTCTATCCAATCAATAGATAAAATCGGATTGGAGGGTTTGTTAGGTGCTAAGCAAAAGTGTCAACCTATCAATTATACTTTTGAAAAAAATCAGATTTATTGTATTGTGGGTCAAAATGGTATTGGTAAAACCACGCTATTCAATATGTTGCTTGGAATAGAGAATGATTATGTAGGAGCAATTATTTTTAATGGTATATTAACTGATAAGATTAACTTAGATGCTATGTATGGTAAGCAATTGATTTACATGGATCAAACTGCTGAATTACTGGAGTTTATAGATGTTCAAGAGGAAAGCATCAGTTTATCAAGAGGTGAAAAGCAACAACTTTTGTTAAAGCAAATGAATAATCACATAAAAAATGCTGTGATTATGCTCGATGAGCCTACTGCCTCATTAGATGAAAAGCAGAAGTCTGTTCTAATCAGTACCCTGAATGAATTAGGTAAAAATAATATTGTTCTTGTCATTACTCATGATGAGTTTGTATTAAAACATGATTTTAAAAAATTGGAGTTGATTGAGTTATGATCAAAATATTTTTAAAATTTATAAAAGAACATATAAAACAATCGACACAATATTTATTTTTGATTATTATAGCGAATGTTTGTATCATTTATCAGCCTTTACTCCTTGGTAATGTGTTATCACAATCTTCATTTCATTTTGATTTACAGATATTGATGTTTTTGACACTTTCAGTTATTACTCCTCTAGTGACTTCTTATAAAGATCGGACATTAAATTATGTGACTAATTTAATGTCTGTTGATGTAGCTAACAACATGGTTAATGATATATTGCATAAAGATATATTAGAGGTTAAGAAGAAAACACCTAATTTTATTATAAGAGTTATCAATAATTTTAGTTGGTTGATTAGCGCTTTTTATCTATATACATTTTTATATACAATCATTAGTCTTATTTCGGCAACAATAATGTTATTCTTATTGTCTAAATCAAATTTATATTTGTCAGCCTTTATATTTATGAGTCATCTACTTCGCTTATTGATGATATATTTTGTGCAAAAGAAAATCATGAATAGTGTAGAAAAAAAGATAAAGTCTGAAAACTTGTTTTTTAGTACACTTACAAGTTATATAACAAAATTAAAAACAATTATAACACGATCAAAATTCAAAGAGTCAAGACAAGTGCTAGAAAAACAAATGTCCAACCATCTATTATCAGTTAAATCTTTGTCAGTGTATAGAAGCTTATCTTCATCGCTTGGGGAAGCTGGGTTTTGGTTGATTAGATTTGCGACTTTGTTATTAGGATTATACTTATCAAAGACCATGGGTGTTACCCTTGCCACCTTACAATTAGCATTTTCATATTCTAGTGAGATTGGATCTTGTATGCAAATGGTATCTGAATTTATGCCAACTTATTCTGAATTAAAAGCAAATTATGCAGAGATACAAGAATTGTATAGAATTGAAGATATCAAGAGAGATGGGTATGAAAACAAATTTGATAAAATCCAAGTCCGCAATCTAGAATTTGGATATGATAATAACCTTGTTTTAAATGGTATCAATGCGGAAATGAAGATAGGGAATGTTTATGTTGTAAAAGGTGAAAATGGTAGAGGAAAATCAACGTTTATAAAAATTATTTCCGGAATTTATGCAAATTATCATGGAGAAATATTATTAAATAATATTTCTTTAAAGGATTATAACAAAGAATCTTATTTTGACCACTTAATAACTATCTTAACACAAGATGACTTATTATTTGAAGGGACTATTAAGGATAATCTGCTGTCAGAAGATGAATTTTTCATTCAAAAAGTTTGTGAGTATATCAATATTGGTAATCTTGAGCGCCATGTGCTTGTTAATGGAGAAAATTTATCCGGTGGAGAGAAAAGAAAAATATTGCTAGCAAGAGCATTATTAGATATTAAACGTAAAATTCCTTCCTTAGTCATTTTTGATGAGCCGACCTACGCAATAGAAGTAGATTTAATCAGCAAGATTGTTAATATTATAAACCAAATATCCAAAAAGTGTATCGTCATTGTTATTTCTCATGATGATTTGCCATTCGAGAATAAAGTTGAAATAAATTTATAAAAGAGCGGTTATGATGGAAATCATGTTTTGCGTTGGAATTGTAGGCTATCTATTCGTGTTCAATCATTCGGCTTTAAGTGGAATAAGTGTTTACAACTTCATTTTGAATCTACTTGTTTTGATTTGCTTAAAGCATTTGTTATCTGAAACATTAGAATATACGATAATTAATATTTTTTCGCCATATAAATTATTAAAGAATGGGTTTATGTTGATGCAATACCAATGTTATATGATGTCATGTTATTATTACGTTAAGAGAAAAAAAGGAGGTTGGTAACATGGTGATAGCTTTATTAATTTGCATATTTATAATTGAAATTTACATTTACAAGAAATCGGATAAAAAGTATGTATCTCCCCAAGGATATGACTATATAGTCACATTTAAGGATGTTGAAGTTGGAGACAAAATGTTAGATCAACACATACAAGAAGTATTCAAATGTAGAAGGAATGGGAAAGTATATAGAGGGCGAACAGACTTACTGAAACAAGATTTACAGTTGTTTTTAGCTAATGAATTGCATCTCGATCCAAACAATATCGAAGTAATGGATACAAAACCATATCTTTCATACATTAAATTTTAAGAAGTCAAATGATACGAAGCTAATGATGGCAACTCATGATTATAGACTATTGCAATTAGCAAATAAAATCTTTGAAATTAAAGCACAATAATTAAAACCTGTTAAATCTGAAAAGAATTTAGTCCATCAAGAGCTTGATAGTCAAGAAAGTAAGTCAAAAATCATCACCTTTAATCAAAAGAAGTATTTAAGAAAGAAGCAAAACTATAGTATGAAAGGAATACGATCAAAACATGGTTTAGGCGGGGTGCTTTTTCTCTTATATGTTTCAATTATGCATTTGTGTACTTTTCTAAATTTATCAAATAAAATTATCAGTATGGTTAACGCGAGCAGATATATTTCGGTTTTATATGAGGTACTATCATCGTGTATGGTTATTATTCTTTATAGTGTTATCATGCTTGAGTATCATGATAGGTGAGTCATTTTTAGCTTTGGTCATTGCGATGATTTTAATATATGGATGTACTTTTATTACAATATATAAAAGTTAATGAAGGGATTACGTTAAGTATTATTTCTATTAAATGAAAGGAGTGTTCATTTTATGTTAGGACTTATAATTGCTATTCTACTTGTTTGTGGATTTTGTTATATTTTTGGTTTTAGAGTTGCCGGTCTTATAAAAGAAACAGAAGAAGATAAAAACAAACCTAAGCCTATGAAAGATTATATTATATTTTTCAAGGACGAAGAAAACAACAAAGTATTAACACATCAAATATTGAAAGGGATTGGATCTTGGAAAAACTATGGAAATGGGTATCGAGGATTGTGTGATATGGAAAAAGAGGAAATTGAAACCTTTATCAAAGAAAAAACACCATTACAAGATGGTGAATTTGAAGTGTTTCCGGTATATAACGGGCTGAATTGGATTTTGAAATAGTATATGGATATTAGATAAATGGTTAGGATTAAAAACTTTACTTATTCATATTCAGTGCTTGCATGTATAGTGTATGGTATTACACATCTAAGGTGCTTGTTTTCCATCAAATTTTAAAGGAGGGGAAAACATTCTCCCCTATCAAATTTTGTAATACTAGTTTATCATTCAATGTGGTTTTTCTTGTAATGCAATAGTATCTTTAGTACAATGATAGTATTATCAATAACAAGCAACAATGCCTTTCTATTTCAATAAGATAGAGGGAGCAACTTTTAAATGAAACACAAATGTTTGATTCCTGTTGGGTAGATTTTTATGCGATAAAAATGCCTTTAAGGATAGAATTAGAGGAATTGGTTACTTTAGAAAAATGTAAGATTTATTGAAAAGTATTCTGATAAATTTACTATATGTATAATGATGGTTGTAGTGGAAATTTTCAATGATTGATGATGTTTTTTTAATTGCTAAAGACAACAATTCCTTTTTTGCTATTAAGTTGTTATATATAAATTTCTGAATGTATTATGTTGAAGAACTAAAACAGATTTTAATTTGAAGGAGTGGGTAGATATGTCATTATTTAAAAATAAGAACTTCAGTTATCTGTTTTATGCAACTATGATTTCTAATCTTGGTTCCGGTATTTTTATTTTATCGGGAGTTGGTATATTTTAGAAAAGACCGGATCAACTCTAAGCATGGGCACATATTTATCCATTCCATATTTGGTGCATATTCTTTTTTCACCATTCATTGGTGTTATTTGTGATTGTTTTGATGGGAAAAAGATTGTTGTCATTACCGATTTGATCAATGGTATTTTGATGTTTGGGATTTGGTTAGTGCTAATGATGAATTTGTGAATTGAAAAAGAGATGTTTTCTTTCTTTATCGTTAACTTTTGCATTTGTTTTACAGATAGTTTTGCGAATATCGGTACTTTTACTTTAAAAAAGGACTGTTGTTTGGAAGACGAATTTGATAAATGTAATTCATTATTTGCGATTTTAACGAATACTAATGCGATTGTTGGGGCATTGGTTTCAAGTGTTCTTTATAAGTTTGTCGGCATGACTAGGTGTATGTTATTGATTGTGGTCGCCTATTTACTCTCATGTGGCTTAGAAAACAAAATTAAGTTAAACAAAGTTCAAAATAATCCAAAAGAAATGAACTTCAAAGCTATTCTTCAAGAAATATATGAGGGCTTCATCTATATTAAAAATCTTAACGATATTAAAAGGCTTTTTGCCACTGCGATTATTTTCAATGTCACTATGAATTCATTTTACTCTGTGTTATTACCGTATTTAGTTAGTGAAAATCATTTAGATGTAACAATTTTATCAGTTTGGAAAACTGCAATTACATTTGGTTTAATTCTATGCTCTTTCTATTTTATTAAAGTTAAAGCTTTTACAATTGATACATTTGGTAGTTTCTTTAAGGGCTACTTAGTATGTTATATATGTATGGCTTTAGGTATCTATTCATTTATGAATGGGCAAATCTATGGGGGCTTATTTATTGCGGGTATGGTAACAATCTGTTTAGGAATGGGTGTTATTATTTCCACCTTTAACATTCCGTTCAATACGCATATTCATTCAAGCGTTGACACGAATATGGTAGGTAGAGTTTATGCATTGTTTAATGTGGCATCTCACAGTTTTACACCACTAGCATTGGGTATTTCAGATTATGTGGTTGGAGTAAATATCTTCGTTTTCTTAATAATAGCAAATGTAATTATTTTTATGGGTATTATTTTATCTACAAGGATCTAACTTTCTTTACTATTTTAAAGATTATATTAAGTAAGTTAGTGGGCTGTATGTTTTTTTAAGTGGATAAAGAAAGGCTATGATGAAAAAATAACTACATGGTTGGCATCTTTGTTCATAGGGATAGTCATTCTTAGTAGTAGAAAATGATATTAAAATCTATTTAAAAAGATGCCAGAAGAGAGGATTGCGCTATTATCCATATGAATAGTTAGACAGAAGTTAAAAAGCGATAATAAGTGATTGACGGCAAGATAGAAATAGAAAAGTCACGGTCTATGACCTTGGCTTTTTTATGAATATAATTATAATTCACATATCTCACAGATATATATAATCATCTAAATATAATCACCTAGTATAAAAAGCTTATGTTTTACAATGTTTTCATATTTTAATCAGAGCTTTGAGCGATTTGATACTGAAATGATTGCTTTTGGTTGAAATATTTGTGATAATGAGGATAGTTTTCAAAGTAAAAAAAGTAGCTCAAGGCTACTTTTAAGACAGTAAAGGAATAACATCAAGGTCGTTAGGTACGTCAATCTTACCGGAAAAGCTTTGTTTTGCCTCTTGGGTATAAAGCTTCTGACGTTGCTTTAAATGGGTTTCTTCGGTATGCCATAAAATCAAATGTTTGGCATGAAGCTTTGTAGCTAAATTTGCCGCATCTTTAACGGTGCTGTGATGCTTTTCATAAGGGTGATGGATATCCCTTTCGCTAAATAAACAGAAAGCTTCATGTAAGAGCCAAGCGGCATCTTGGACATAGGAAGCACATTCGGTATTGTAGGGTTCATCACCCGTGAAAACGATTTTCTCATGGTTGTCGTTAATAAAGGTAAAACCGAATTGTTTTGCCTTGGTGGAAAGAATATCAAAGAAGGTAAAAGTGTGACCTAAAATCCTTTCTTGTTGTCCGTCTTCTAAACCATGAAAGCAGATATGCTTGTCATCAAAAAGAGCTGTGAGCTTCTTTTGTAAGGTTAAATGGCATAGCGTCTGAATGGTTGACACCAATTCCTGATGACAGTAAATATGAAATGGCTTTTGATAGCTTTGGCTTATCATAAGGGTGGCAATCATGCGAACAATCCACACAACACCTAGAATGTGATCGGTGTGTTCATGAGTGGCAAATAGATGATGAATTTGAGTAAGGGAGATGTTAGCTTTATCGAGTTGAGAAAGAATTTGATTACCGCCACCGGCATCTACCAACAGATACTCATTGTCTTTTTCCAAGGCAAAGCAAGTGTTATAACATTTTTTTACAGTGGCATGACCGGTGCCTAAAACGATGATTTTGTTCATAAATTCTCAACTCCTATAGGATTTTTTGAAACTCGAGTGTATAGCCATTAACATCTTGCATAAAGAAAGAATAGACTTCAAATTGCGGATGTTTTTGGGGCTTAGTTAAACCTTGCATATTTAAGGCTTTCATTTCCTTATATTTTTGATCGACGGCTTGCTTATCTTTTAAATTGAATGAGATACATACTTTTGTCGCTAACACATGGTCGATGTATTCGCAAAAACCAAGATAACCATAACCGGTATCGAAAATTTTGCAAAGACCTTGATCTTGATAAATTTTTAGACCGATGATTTCAGTGTAAAATGCAGTTGTTTCTTCTATATTTAAACAAGGATAGAAAGTAACCATTGATTCCATTTGATCAGCTCCTTCATTATTTTTATTGTACCATGAAGGAACGCTATCAACAATATGAAAAATACAAAACAAAAGGAGATAAAAAATGATTTATACAATTACCCTTAATCCTTCATTGGATTATATCGTTCATATTTCACAATTACAGCAGGGTGAAACCAATCGCTCTTTTAAGGAAGAAATTTATCCCGGGGGTAAAGGCTTTAATGTAGCTTTGATGTTGCATAAATTAGGGCTTGAATCCACGGCGATTGGCTTTGTAGCCGGGTTTACCGGACATGAGATTGAACGTTTATTAAAAGAAAGAGAAGTCAAAACTGAGTTGTACCGTTTAGATTCCGGTAATTCAAGAATTAACGTGAAAATTAAAGCTGAAAGTGAAACGGAAATCAATGGAACAGGGGCAACTATTACCGAAGAAAAGTTAGACTTGCTGATGGAAAAAATAAGTTTGATGGAAAAAGATGATGTTTTGGTGTTAGCCGGAAGTGTTCCGCCTTCATTGGACGAGGGTGTTTATCACAAGATCATAACTTTAGCTAAACAAAAAGCAGTGATGGTTGTTGTTGATGCGACCGGAGCTTTATTAAAAAACACATTGGCTGATCACCCATTTTTAATTAAACCTAATCTTGCGGAACTAGAGATGCTATGTGATTGCAAGGTTCAAAGTTTAGATGATTTATTAGCTTGTGTTGCTAGGCTTCAGCAGTTAGGCGCTTTAAATGTTTTGGTATCTTTAGGTAAGAAGGGGGCTATATTGGTTGATTCATCAAACCAAGCTTACTATTGCCAAGCCGGTCAAGGTCAACTTAAAAATAGTGTAGGCAGTGGCGATAGTATGGTCGCAGGTTTTATTGCCGGTTATATGAAAACACAAAACTTACAAGAAGCTTTGCGTTTAGGAAGCGCTTGTGGCAGTGCGACGGCATTTAGTGAAGATATTGGGGACTTTGAGCAAGTAGAAGCGATTTATCGGCAATTAGCGGTGCGCTTGTTATAGGTGTATTTATTATAAATGAAAAAGCCCAAAAGGGCTTTTTATTTTGCTTATCTTAAAGCACTACTTAGCAGCAGCTAAGCCTTTATCTAAAATAGCATCAATGTTTAAAATATTGAAATCATCTAAGCTAAGTTCAACGATAGCTGCTGTGTTGTTGATTGTTGTTTCTAAATCTTTAATTGTATTATTGGCGATTGGACCTAGTAATAATACATCAAAAGAATTGACTTTGCTTGCAACATGGTCGATAGAACAAGCTTCGCATGAAACTTCTAAACCTCTTTTTTTAGCAGCCTCATTCAAGTGGTTGGCAAATTGCTGACTGGAAATACCACTAACACAAGCCATTAATATTTTAACCATAATTGTATCCTCCTTGCCTCATTAGGCAATATCTAGTATATATTGGAAAAATATAAAAATCAACAGATATGAAAATAATTTTCAATTTTAAAAAGTATTGATTATATAGAGTTAATATATAATTCATATAACAATCGCTTACATTAAATAATTTGTAAAATCCTAAATAATAATAACATTTTTTGTCAGAAGATGTCGAGTAGCAAATTTCAAAGATGCA
>ERZ808028.1616-NODE-1616-length-12904-cov-4.173228_pt1 | contig 12904 bp, 11 predicted proteins | sample MGYA00380184_ERZ808028 | MGnify/ENA primary metagenome ERZ808028 (study PRJEB31490, sample SAMN06133397) | mouse gut metagenome | isolation source: J8_1 | host: mice | place: China: Chengdu | collected 2015-05 ...
ATAAGAATGCATGTGGGTAATCTTTTAAGTACGTACGTAACCAATCGATATGCTCTTCATCTAAATAGTTGCTCGGTTCATCTAGTAATAATACTTTTGGTTTTTCAAGTAAAAGCTTCGCAAGTAATAGCTTTGTACGTTGACCACCTGATAGGGCAGCGACGTCACGGTCAAGACCAATTGCATCTAAGCCAAGACCACGTGCTACTTCTTCTACTTTCATATCAAGTGTGTAGAAGTCGCCCGCTTCAAGCATATCTTGTACTTCTGCCATATCTTCTAGTAATTGCTCTAATTCTTCTGGTGTGGCATCGCCCATTTTTTCAGCGATTGTATTTAGCTCTTGCTCTTTTTCAAATAGGATAGCGAATGCATCGTTTAATGTGTCACGAATCGTTTTTCCTGGTGTTAATACGGTATGTTGGTCAAGGTAGCCGTAATGTGTTTTTGGTAGCCATTCTACGCGTCCTGTATCATGGACAGCTTGACCTGTGATGATGCTCATTAATGTTGATTTACCAACGCCGTTTGCGCCGACAAGACCAACGTGCTCGCCTTCGACAATGCGGAATGATACGTCTTTGAATAATGTACGGTCCCCGAATGAGTGACCAAGTTTATCTACTGTTAAAATTGCCATGTTGCTACTATTTCCTCCTATTATATGCAAAACAAAACTCCGAAACGCCGAAGCATTTTGGAGCTGTGTTAACGTGAAATTTATTGTAATTCTTGAAGCTGTTTGTTTAATAATGCTAATTCGTTTTCCATATCTGTCAGGCGTTGCTCAGCTTTTTCTAGTTGCTCATGATGCCCCGTTGATTCGATTTTTTCGATATCACCTTGTTGACGGATATAGTCGCTTTTTAACTCTAAAATTTGATATTCAATTTCTGATTTTGTAGCCATTTAAAAAAGCTCCTTCTTTACTTAGGTTGTCATTGCTGTTAATTGTAACATACGTTCAATTAATTCCGCATTACAATTGTTTCGAGTTCACAATACGGGCAGATATTTAGTAAACTAAAAAAGATAAATAATAGAACGGAGAGAATCCTATGCATACTATCGAGCAAATTAATGAAACACGCGATTTTATTTTAGAAAAAATTACGGTGCAGCCACAAGTAGGTCTTATTCTTGGCTCAGGCCTTGGTACATTAGCAGATGAGGTTGAAAATGCCACAGTCATCCCTTATACAGACATTCCAAACTTCGCAAAATCAGGTGCTATCGGCCATGCCAATGAACTTGTCATTGGTGAATTAGAAGGCAAGATTGTCCTAGCGATGAAAGGTCGTTTCCACTACTACGAAGGCTTCTCAATGGATGAAGTAACATTCCCTGTGCGCGTCATGAAAGCACTAGGCATCGAGCAATTAATCGTCACAAATGCATGTGGTGCAGTAAATACAGACTTTAAACCGGGTGACTTAATGTTAATTGAAGACCATATTAACTTAACAGGTCAAAATCCATTAATCGGACCAAATAATGATGAGCTAGGCACACGCTTCCCAGATATGTCGAACTTATACGACAAGGACTTACGCAAGCTTGCAGCAGACGTTGCAGCACAGCAAGGCTTTGATCTACAAACAGGCGTATATGCTTGGTGGAGTGGTCCAACATATGAAACACCTGCTGAAATCCATATGATTCGTACATTAGGTGCGGATGCGGTTGGTATGTCGACAGTACCAGAAGCGATTATTGCACGTCATGGACAAATGCGTGTACTAGGAATTTCTTGCCTAACGAATATGGCAGCTGGCGTTCTTGACCAACCATTAAATCATCAAGAAGTAATCGATGTAGCAGCACAAGTAAATAAGAAATTTACAGGGCTTATTAAAGGCGTCGTAGCAGCACTATAAGCTTCATTCAAAAGACTGAATTTATTCGGAAAGTCTTTCTGAAAATGATTATCACTGATACAATACGAGTAAATAATGAAATTCTTTGGAGGTTACACCTATGAAAATCTTACTTGTTGATGGTACAGTGCTTGGTCGTAAAACAGGTGCTATTTTAGAACAAGTTCAAAAATATATTGCACAATTCGATTCAAGTTTAGAGCTTGAAATCTTAACGTTTTCAGATTATCAACACGAAATCGTTGATGGTCGTCCATTCGAGCAATACAACGAAGGCCTACAAGAGATGGTGAAGAAAATTGAATCAGCAGATGGTTATATTTTCGCAACACCTATTTTCCAAGGTTCCATTCCAGGCGTTTTAAAAAATGCTTTTGATTTCTTACATCCGAAAGCACTGCGCTATAAACCAGTATCAATCGTAGCGAACGGCGGAACGTATCAGCATCACCTCGTTGTTGAAAACCAATTAAAACCGATTCTTGATTACTTCCGTTGTTTAGTAACACCAAACTATGTGTACACACATTCTTCTCACTTTGATGCAGATAATAATATTACGGACCAAAATGTACAAGAACGTCTACAAGAGCTTGCGCGCGTGTTCGTAAAATACTGTGAAATGAGCAAGATTTTACCGAAAGAAACAATCGATCAGCATTAATCTAAAAGGGGCCTTCACTGCATCACGCAGTGAGGGCCTCTTTCTGTTATACTCGAGGCAAGAGGTGACGAAGATGATTGAAAAACAACTACAAGAAGTCGAGCTAATCATTTTTATTGAAGACGAGGACGATATGGCTGAGTCATTAGAGGATTTAAAAGCGTACGCCAAAACGTATGAGTTAGACCATGTTGAGGTTGCAGCGCAGCACAAAGAAACAGTAGATGACGAACGTGTGAAGTATATTGTGACACTTGAAATTAGTCGTGATAGCGAGAATTTAGGCCGTAAATATGAAACAGAAGAGCAAAAAGTATTTGGCTTTGGTGATTAAAATTATACTTTTCAGAAAGTTCATGCTACAATAGTGGTAACTATTTCGAATCGGAGGTGAAAAGAATGAAAAACTCAGCTTATATGACATCTGCACAATTAGATAATGCGCTTTATTTTGCACGTGTCATTACGTTCAAATTTGATGCTAACGGGATTCGTACGCCCTTTTTTAACACAACATCAAATTAAAACGTAGCTGATGAACTTCATTCTTTTCATAAAATGAAAGGACTGTTCGTTGATGAGCAGTCCTTTTTTGTATGCTCAGCTGCGTTGTATGGAGGAAAATACAATGACAGTAAAAGTAGAAAACATAACAAAAACAGTTGGCGGTAATACGCTTTTTAAAGACCTAGATATCACGATTCCTACAGGGAAGCACGTCGCACTCGTCGGACGCAATGGCACAGGGAAAACGTCGCTTCTACGCCTGATTGCGGCGGTAGATAGCATCGACAGTGGGCGCATTATTACGCCAAAGGATAGCAAAATCGGCTATCTGCATCAAATTCCACAATACCGAACGGAGACGGTCGAGGAAGTACTACTGGGTGCGTTTCATGACTTACAAAATATGCAGCAAACGATGCAACAGCTCGAAGCACAAATGGCTAGAGAGATGGATGACTGTGTGCTCGAAAAATACGGCGAGCTACAGGAGCGCTTTATGCAACTTGGTGGCTATGAAATGCAGTCGAAGATGATGACCGTTGCGAATGGTTTAGGCATCGCCCTATTTTTAGATAAGCCGTTCGAGGCACTAAGCGGCGGCGAAAAAACGAAGGTCATGCTCGCGCATATTTTGCTTGGTGAGCCGACGATTTTATTGCTTGATGAACCTACGAATCACTTAGATTTACGTGCGATTGAATGGCTTGAACATTATGTGAAGCAATTTGACGGCACTGTGATTGTCGTTAGTCATGACCGTCGTTTTATGAATGAAGTGGCCGAGCAGATTATTGAGCTTGAAGACGGCGAAGCCTTTGTTAGCCAAGGAAATTATGATGCATATGTGGCCGCAAAAGAGGCACATATTGCGTCGCAGTTTTCGCAGTACAATGAACAGCAAAAAAAGATAAAAAAAATGAAGGAATCTATTCGTAGATTACGTCAATGGGCGAACGAAGCATCACCACCAAACCCAGATTTATTCCGCAAGGCAAAAATGATGGAAAAGGCACTAGCACGTATTGAAGTCGTGAAAAAGCCAGTAGTTGCGAAGAAAATGAATCTTGCACTGCAAGCAGAGTCTAGGAGTGGTAAGGAGGTTGCAACTTTTGAAGATGTGACCGCCTGTGCGGGGGACCGGATCTTATTTTTTGAAGCAAATTTTAGCATTTACTGGCAGGATAAATTGGCGATTGTAGGCGATAATGGCACAGGTAAGTCGACGATTTTAAAACTATTACTCGCCGAGCGCGAAGCTTGCGACGGAAGTGTAAAGCTCGGCAGCAATGTGCAAATCGGCTATCTTGCCCAGCAGTTTGATACATTTCAGCCAGAGGACAGGCTAATCGATGCCTTTCGTGATGAGGTCGCAGTGACAGAGGGCGAGGCACGTCATATACTCGCGCAGTTTTTATTTTACGGTTATGACGTTTTTAAAAAGGTGAAGGACTTAAGTGGTGGCGAGAAAATGCGGCTACGTCTTGCGCAGCTCATGCAGCAAAAGGTCAATTTACTTTTACTTGATGAGCCGACGAATCATCTCGACATTGAATCGCGTGAGGTGCTTGAAGAAACGCTTGAAAACTTTGATGGCACGGTTATCGCTGTTAGTCATGACCGCTATTTTTTAGAGAAATTATTCACGCGTACAGCATGGATTGAGCATGAATATGTCACGATGCATGATGGGCCTTATGACTTTGCGAAGGATAAACAGCGTGCGCAAGCGATTGAGCGCGAAATTACATTCTTAGAACGAAAACTTCGCTATACAGAGGATGCGCATCTTACACAGCAGCTCGAAAAGCTCTATGAGGCATTGTAAGGTCGCAAACATCGTCTACATTCCGTTATAATAAAAGCATCGAAAGGAATGAGAGATATGGCAAAATCATTAGTTATCGCTGAGAAACCGTCAGTTGGTCGCGACATTGCACGCGTCCTAAAATGTACGAAAAAAGGCAATGGTAGCTTAGAAGGCGATAAATATGTCGTAACATGGGCGCTTGGTCATCTTGTGACACATGCAGACCCTGAGCAATACGACAACAAATATAAAGAGTGGAAAATGGACGATCTACCAATCGTGCCGGAACCATTTAAATTAGTACCGATTCGTCAAACAACGAAGCAATTTAATGCAGTAAAAAGTTTATTAAATCGCGGTGACATTAACGAAGTCATTATCGCAACCGATGCAGGGCGTGAGGGTGAATTAGTTGCGCGCTGGATTTTAGTGAAAGCAAAATCGAAAAAACCAATTAAACGTTTATGGATTTCATCTGTAACGGATAAAGCAATCAAAGAAGGATTTGCGAAGCTACAAGATGGTCATAAATATGATGCACTATACGAAGCGGCAGTTGCGCGTGCCGAGGCTGACTGGGTTGTTGGGATTAATGCAACACGTGCCTTAACGGTAAAGCATAATGCACAGCTATCATGTGGTCGTGTGCAAACACCAACACTGGCGATGATTTATGAGCGTGAGCAGCAAATTAAAAACTTTAAACCAAAAACATTCTACGGTCTACAAGCCCTAACGAATAAAACAACATTCACATGGCATGAGCAAGGTTCAAACCAAGCACAGTCATTTGATAAAGAAAAAGTGGACCGTATTTTAAAAAGCTTAGATTCGATTCATTCAGGCGAAATTGTCGATGTCAAAACAACGCCGAAGAAAAAATATGCACCAACATTATTTGATTTAACGGAGCTACAAAAAGAGGCGCATAAACGCTGGAGCTGGTCAGCAAAAGAAACGTTATCGACGCTACAGCATTTATATGAGCACCATAAAATCGTGACCTATCCGCGTACTGATTCGAAGCATTTAACAGCGGATATTCAAGGAACATTTAAAGAACGTATTAAGGCGACGACTAGTGGCGATTCACGTCAGGCGGCCAATGCGCTATTACGTCACACAACGGTGCAAGCACAAAAAGGTGTCATTAATGATGCGAAAGTGTCGGATCACCATGCCATCATTCCAACAGAGGAGCCGGTTATTTTACCGAATTTATCTGATAAAGAACGTAAGCTATATGATCTGATTGTCAAACGCTTCCTAGCAGTATTTTATGGCCCTTATGTGTATGATCAAACGGTTGTGACATTAAAAGTAGGTAATGAATTATTTACGGCAAAAGGAAATACTGTACGTGACCAGGGCTGGCGCGCGGTGTATAACCATGATGAGGATGATACGGTATCATTACCCGATTACCAAAAAGGAGCCAAGTTAGAGGTGCGTGCTGTTGCACAAACATCAGGTCAAACGAAGCCACCTGCACCGTTCAATGAAGGAACGCTTCTTGCGGCGATGGAAAATCCAGCGCAGTTTATGCAAGGGGAATCAAAAGAGTTAATTCAAACGTTAAATGAAACAGGCGGTATTGGAACGGTGGCGACACGTGCCGATATTATAGAAAAGCTCTTTAAATCGTTTGTTATCGAGAAAAAGGGGAATGACTTATATACGACATCAAAAGGTCGTCAATTACTTGATTTAGCGCCAGAAGATTTAAAATCACCTGCCTTAACAGCAGAGTGGGAAAAAGAATTAACGAAAATTGCACAAGGCAAGGCGAAGAAAAAACAATTTATGGATCGCATGATTTCATTTACGCAAAAATCAGTGAAGGAAATTAAAATGAGCGACCGTAAATTCAAGCATGATAATGTGACAGGGAAGCGCTGTCCGGAGTGCGGCAAGCTTCTATTAGAAGTGAATGGTAAACGCGGTAAAATGCTGATTTGTCAGGACCGTGAATGTGGCTACAAAAAGAAAGTTTCACAGCTAACAAATGCTCGTTGTCCTACATGTCATAAGAAGTTAGAACTACGTGGCGAGGGAGACGGACGAATTTTTACTTGTAAATGTGGGTATCGTGAAAAATTATCAGCATTTGAAAAACGCAAAAAAGACGCTGGTAAGACCAAAGTGTCAAAACGTGATGTGAATAAGTATATGAAGCAACAAAACAAGGAAGAAGAGCCTTTAAATAACCCATTCTCAGATGCGCTAAAAGGGCTGTTTAACAACGACGACAAGTAATTTGCGCATTCCTGGGTCACTTTTTTTCAAGTAGTGGTAAGATGAAAAAAACATCTGAATAGTGGAAAGAGGTGGACGATATGAAATTAGCAGCAATCCTAAATAATCGCTATACGGAGATTGAAAACCGGAAAAGTGTGTTAAAGCAAAAAAACGCAGACGAGGCATATAAGAAAAATGCGCAATATTTTCAGCCAAAATCAAATCCGGCACTCGACGAATTAGTCGATTTATTAACAGGAAAAAAAGAGCACCAGGCAAAACCAGCCTTGCAGCAAGCTATTCGTGAATTGCAGGAGAAGACACCAAATTATCCTGAAATTCATGACGTAGTCGCAATGGCAAGCGACGAGGAAGCAGTCGATATTTTAAAGCGTGTGCAGCAATCTGCTTTATCAAGCGACAACCCAACAGCACAGGATTTGCAAGTAGCTCAGTCTGCAGCTGACTATATCGCACAAAACACACAGTTCACTACTAACTCAGACAGCATCGATGCTACATCTAAGAAAAATGTGGACAGTTTAACAGTGCAACCAACCGAGCAGCAGTATAAAGAAACGGTTCGTAATCGCTTGTTTGAACAGGCGTCGTCGAAATATCAATTCCAAGTACAGATGGCTCGTAGTGGATTCCGATTTGATGAACCAATCTTTTATCACATTGCGTAATGAAGGAAGTGTACGATTTTGGCAAAGCAAAAAATTCATAAGACCAATGCAGTAAGACTGCTAGATCAACAAAAAATCCCGTATCATTTGCAGGAATATGAAGTGAATGAAGACCATTTAGACGGTGTGACAGCGGCGAAAGAAGTTGGGCAGCCAGTTGAAAAAGTGTTTAAAACACTCGTTGCGAAATCAACGAAAGGTCAACTCTATGTTTTTGTGATTCCAGTCGCTAAGGAGCTCGATTTGAAGAAAGCTGCAAAGGCCGTACATGAGAAAAAAATAGAAATGCTTCATGTCAAAGATTTATTGGCAAATACAGGCTACATTCGTGGAGGCTGTTCACCAATTGGCATGAAGAAACATTATCCAACGTTTGTGGATGAAGCTGTAAAGCAAGTGGAGGAAGTATTAGTGAGCGCCGGAAAACGTGGGATGCAATTATGCTTAACACCCGACAATCTAGTGACAGCTGCAAAGGCCGAAATTGTTGATATTACCGTTGATATTTAAGTCATCGTTTGATACAATTGTCGAGTTGCAGTTGAACATATGGCTGCGACATGGAATATTCCTTGTCGCAGCTTTTTTATATAGAAAGAAGGATGTCGTGTGAGAAAAGAGTTCGCAATCCGCTGGCTATTTTTCTTCATTGGGATTATGTTTATCGGTTTGGGCATCGCTCTAACGATTCGTGGACAGCGCTATGGTGTTGGTTCATGGGATGTTTTACACATCGGCATGTTTTATCACTTTGGATTATCAGTTGGTGCTTGGTCGATCATTATTGGCCTCGTGATTATCGCTTTAACAGCGATTTTATTAAAACGCCTGCCACGAATTGGCACGTTTATGAATATGATTTTTTGCGGCGTATTTTTAGATTTCTTTAATAGCATTTTACCAGCAGCACATACACCATTAACGCAGTTTGGTTGTTTTGTGCTTGGTATCGTTGGTATCGCAGTAGGATGCGGTGTTTATGTATCAACGAATCTTGGCGAAGGTCCCCGAGATAGTTTAATGATGATTGCTGTTGAAAAATTACATGTCAGCATTACGGTTGCGCGTACAGCAATGGAGATTTTCGCGGCAGGGCTTGGCTATATTATGGGTGGTCCAGTAGGTATCGGTACGATTATTATGGTATTTGCACTCGGTCCAATCATTCAAGTTGTACTGCCAGTAAGCCGCCGTATATTAGCGCATTTTATTAAAGAACCGACACTAATGTATAAATAATGTATAAGGAAAGTTATCCACAGATAATCTTCCTTATACATTTTTTCATTTTATCCACATGTGGATAACTTTTCACCTACAGTTCATTTATATTTCGCAAGTCGAAAGAAATACAAAATAATTAAAAAAACACATATATTAGCTTATTTTTCAGAAAATTCCGAAATGATAAAATAATATAGTGAAACATTACTTGAAAGGTGGGCTTTATGTGCAAAAAGGTAAAAAGTGGCGATCGTTATTATTAGCAGGTGCATTACTAACATCTTTATTAACACCAGTTGCAGGGGCAAGTGCGGCAACAACGGACAAAGACTTGAAGAACTTCGATACAGAACGTTACGGGGATGTCATCTCCATTGACCCATATTTAGACAAGTTATCAAAAGATGCAGATTTTAACGCAAAACTGAAAAAAAGACTTCAAGCGCAAGCTGATGAAGCACAAACAAAAGCAACATCGGATAATGACAGTGATTTTATGTATGACGGTGGAACGAAAAAATTCTTAACGAATAATCTTTCATTAAAAGATTTTACGATGCGTAGTGTGGGCGACAATGTGGAAATTTGGGTAGCACATGACTTGTCTTATGGACCAGACAATCCACGTGAAGCAGATGTTGTGACGCAAGCACAGGTGGACAAACTTCGTGATGAGTTTGAGTCAAATATTTATCCGAAAGTGACGGATTTCTTCGGTACACCAGATGCATTAGATGGCTCAAAAGCGAGACTGCCAGGACAAATTGGTTTACCAACAGATTATTATGAAGGCTCAGACAAGGTCATCATCCTTGTGGATAACGTACAAGATGAGGGATGGAACAATCCAGATTATCCATTCTTTGTAGCAGGCTTCTATTGGCAAACAATTGAAAACTATATTAACCGTAACATCGTGACAATTGATACAAATAGCTGGGATACGCGCTTAGAAGAAACATTTTATGGTACAACAATTCATGAATTACAGCATTTAATTCAAGCAGACCATGACCCATCAGAAGAATCTTGGTTGAATGAAGGATTCTCGACATTCTCTGAATACTTAGGTGGCTATGGTGGTCCAGATAGCTCGATTAACTTCTTCTTAGACCACCCGGAAAATTCACTTGTGAACTGGGATGAGCATGCGACTGCTACAACCGGACCTGAAACGATTGCCGATTATGGTCAAGTATACTTATTCACACAATATTTATATGACAAATTCGGTCATGATTTCATTAAAGAAATCGCAACAGATGGCGAGCGTCAAGGCATGGAAAGTGTAGACCATGCGCTGCGTGAACGCGGTACGACGTTTACAAAAGTATACCAAGATTTCCAAACAGCTGTGGCGCTAGATGATAAGTCAGTAAGCTCGAAATATGATATTGATAGCGTAGATTTACGTAACTTACCGGTAGACCGCGCTGGCACAAAACGTGGCAAAACGGTCGATTATGAATCAGCTAAAACTTATGAAAAAGAAGGCGTTCCGGCATGGGGCGGCGACTTTAAATCATTCGACTTTACAAAAGAAGTACAGGGCTTACGCTTCAACGGTGCAGACTTCTTACCACTTGAATGGACGACTGTAAAAGATCCTGTGACAGGCAGTGGCAATGTTTTATGGGGCGGTAAGGGCTCACAAGCAGATCATGAAATGATTTTTGCGGCAGACTTAACGAAAGCGACAAATCCAACGCTAACATTCCAAAATCTATATGCGATTGAAGATGCATGGGATTATGGTGTTGTTCAAGTATCAACGGATAACGGCCAAACGTGGGAGAGCTTATCAAATATCAATACACGTACAGATGTTGATGAGCAGGGTTATCCAAAAATCAAAGAAAATGTACCTGGCTTCACTGGTTCAGTAGAAACATGGCAAAATGAAGCCTTTGATTTATCAAAATACAAAGGCCAAAATGTTTTAGTATCATTCCGTTACTTAACAGACTGGGGTACAGAAGAAAAAGGCTGGTTCGTCAAAGATATTAAAATTGATGAGGCAGGCGTGTCGATTAAGGGGGATTCAACGACTGGCTTAACGACGCAATCAGCGCTCAATAAAGACTATGTTAAATTCTTAACGACATTCATCCAAACGAAGAAAAACGGTAAAACAAAAGTAGAACAAGTAGACCCTTACGATGTCACAGAAACAAAAGCGCTTCAATTAAACAATATGTTAAAAGAGGGCAATGTCAAAATGATTACGACATATGCAGCAAATCCTGGTGATATTAAATCAGTAGACTTCACATATGAAGTATTGTTTAAAGAAAAGAAAGACAAGCCAAATAAAGGCAAGGGTAAAGGACCGAAATGGGCACGTTAAGCTAGATAAAAGCATCTCACAATCGTGAGATGCTTTTTTAATGTTTTTTTGAGAGAGACAAATGTAGTATTTATAATAACTTTTCAAAGCACAAATAAAAAAATGTACGTTTGAAATGAACATTGTCAGAAAAGTATGTTAGAATAGGAGCAACTGAACGGGAAAGGATGATTTGTGTGTCAAAAATTTTAAATACATTCGTAGATGAAAACTTACAAGCATTAAAAGAACAAGGCTTATACAATGAAATTGACCCTGTAGAAGGTGCGAACGGTCCGGTCATTACCATTCGCGGTAAGCAGCTCATTAACCTATCGTCAAATAACTATTTAGGCCTTGCGACAAACGAAGATTTAAAAGCGGTAGCGCAAAAAACAATCGCAACCTATGGCGTAGGTGCCGGTGCAGTACGTACGATTAATGGGACGCTTGATTTACATGTGAAGCTAGAAGAAAAACTCGCTGAATTTAAAGGAACAGAAGCGGCGATTAGCTATCAATCTGGTTTCAACTGTAATATGGCGGCGATTTCTGCTGTGATGGATAAAAACGATGCTATTTTATCTGACCAATTAAATCATGCCTCTATCATTGATGGTTGTCGTTTATCAAAAGCGAAAATCATCGCGTTCAATCACTCGGATATGGAAGACCTTCGCAATAAGGCCAAAGAAGCAACTGAATCGGGCTTGTACAACAAAATCATGGTCATCACAGATGGCGTCTTTTCAATGGATGGCGACATTGCGAAACTACCAGAAATCGTCGAAATCGCAAAAGAATTCGATTTAATTACGTATGTTGATGACGCACATGGCTCAGGTGTAACGGGTAAGGGGAAAGGAACGGTTAAACATTTTGGTCTACAAAATGAAATCGACTTCCAAATCGGTACATTATCAAAAGCCATCGGTGTTGTCGGTGGCTACGTAGCAGGAAAACAAAATGTTATTGATTGGCTGAAAGTACGCTCTCGTCCATTCTTATTCTCAACAGCACTACCACCAGCAGACGTTGCAGCGATTACAGCGGCTGTTCAAATGATCATCGATTCAACAGAGCTTCATGATAAGCTATGGGACAATGGCGATTATTTAAAAGCAGGCCTTCAAAAGTTAGGATTTAATATCGGACACTCTGAAACGCCAATCACACCATGTATTATCGGTGATGAAACACTGACACAACAATTCTCAAAACGCCTTATTGAAGAGGGCGTTTATGCGAAATCAATCGTGTTTCCAACCGTTCCAAAAGGGACAGGACGTGTGCGTAATATGCCAACTGCGGCGCATACAAAAGAAATGCTAGATGAGGCCATTGCCATTTACGAAAAAGTCGGGAAAGAATTGGGCGTTATTTCATGAATATAAAAAGAAAAACACTTTCAAAGGAGGTAAGCTCTTTGAAAGTGTTTTTTTATCATTTCTTCGCAGAATACCCCTCCCTCAAGGAACGTAGTGAGGAGGGAGGGGATGAATGCGAACCCAATTATTCTGCCAGTACTAATTTGTTGAAAAGAACATCCGTTCCTATTATACTATTCGAAAA
>ERZ808028.1617-NODE-1617-length-12888-cov-3.394739_pt1 | contig 12888 bp, 9 predicted proteins | sample MGYA00380184_ERZ808028 | MGnify/ENA primary metagenome ERZ808028 (study PRJEB31490, sample SAMN06133397) | mouse gut metagenome | isolation source: J8_1 | host: mice | place: China: Chengdu | collected 2015-05 ...
GCTCACGCTCCATTGCCTGAAGACTGCCGACGCCGTTACCAATCGAACATCCGACACGGAAAGCGTCCTCTTTCTCCATATCAATCCCTGCATCCTCAAGCGCCTCTTTTGATGCCGCTATCGCAAACTGACAGAACTGCTCCATTCTGCGGGCTGCCTTTTTATCCATATACGCGGCAGGATCAAAATCCTTTACCTGCGCTGCGATTTTGCACTTATAATCAGACGCATCAAAATAGGAAATCTTGTCAAATCCGATTTTCTCCTGCTTGATGCCTTCCCAAAACGCGTCAACGCTGTTTCCAATCGGCGTGATTGCACCCATGCCTGTTACTACTACTCTTTTCTTCATTTCTATACCCTTGCTCCTTTCACAGTCTTTTTTACATTGACATGCCGCCGTCAACGCACATTACCTGTCCTGTAATGTAATTTGCGCTGTCGCCTGCAAGAAACAGTACCATATCCGCAATGTCCTTTGTGCTGCCCATTCTGCCCATCGGTATCATGCCTGCAACTTCTTTCTTTGCGTCCTCTGTCATGTTCTTTGTCATATCCGTGTCAATAAAGCCCGGAGCCACTGCATTCACATTTACGCCGCGGCTTGCAAGCTCTCTTGCCACGCTCTTTGTCAAGCCGATTACGCCTGCCTTGGATGCCGAATAGTTTGCCTGTCCCGCATTTCCAAGCACGCCGCTCACGGATGTGATGTTAATGATTTTACCGCCGCGCTGCTTAATAAAACTGCGCGAGAGGTGTTTTATCATATTAAAAGTACCCTTTAAGTTTGTATCGAGCACTGTGTCATAGTCCTCCTCGCTCATGCGCATAATAAGGTTATCCCTTGTAACGCCTGCGTTATTTACGAGAATGTCTACTTTTTTGTATTTTTCCAACACGGTCTTTACGAACGCCTCGCTTGCGGCATAATCGGATACGTTGCACTGTATCGCCTCCGCACTTCCGCCGTTTTGTGTGATTGCGGAGACAACCTCGTCCGCCGCATCCTTGGAACCGTTATAATTTACGATGACGGTCGCACCGTTTTTTGCGAGCGTGAGGGCGATTTCACGCCCGATGCCGCGTCCTGCCCCCGTTACGAGAGCGATTTTATTTTCTAACATTTCAATACCTGCGCCTTCCATAAACCTGCGAATTTGTGCCCCTGCACAAATTTGCCAGCTGAAAATTTATTTTCAGCTTAGTTTCTCCAAATCTTCAATCTTATCTATATTAATGCACTTAACGTCTTTGTTAATCTTTCTCATAAAGCCGCTAAGGGTTTTTCCCGGTCCTATTTCGATAAACGTGTCAACGCCATCCGCAATCATTTTCTCAATCGTCTGCTGCCAGCACACGGAATTGGACACCTGATTCTGCAAAAGCTCCTTAATGGGCGCTTTGTCCGTCACATCCGTTGCATTGACATTGCTGATATATGGAATTGCCGGATTGCGCAGTTCAATATTCTTTAATTCCTCGCCAAGCTTTTCGCCTGCGCCCTTTAAAAGCTCTGAGTGGAACGGGCCGCTTACCTTCAACGGTACACAGCGCTTTGCACCTGCGTCCGAAAGCGCCTGCGCGGCTGCCGCCACTGCTTTTTCTTCTCCGGTAATGACAATCTGTCCGGGGCAATTGTAGTTTGCCACGGTCACAATGCCCTCTGTCGCCGCACATATCTCATTTATTTTCTCGCCGTCAAGTCCGAGCACCGCCGTCATCGCGCCGCCCACCGGATACGCCTCCTGCATGAAAATGCCGCGCTTTCTGATAATATGAAACAGGTCCTTCAAATCCATAACGTCCGCCGCCGCAAGCGCGCCGTACTCGCCGAGGCTCAATCCTGCCGTAATATCCGCCTTGATACCCTTTGCCTCAAGCACCTTTAAGATTGCCACCTCGTCTGCAAGCATCGCAATCTGCGTATATTCCGTGATATTGATGTCCTCGTTCTCCTCGAAACAAAGCTTTTCCATATCAAGCCCTGACGCCTCGCCCGCGAGCGCAAATACTTCTTTTGCCTCGCTGTATGTATCATAAAAATCCTTTCCCATGCCAACGTACTGGGAACCCTGACCGGGGAAAATAAATGCTGTTTTGCTCATTTTATGTGCCTTTCTTTTTAATAAGGTTTTATATGCAAATCAATATTTGTATATATCCTAAAATGTTTTGTTTAATAACTCCATGCCCTCCGACATAATCTCATCGATAATCTCTTTACAGGGCTGTTCCTTCTTGACAAGTCCCGCAATCTGACCTGCCATAACCGTACCGTTTATCACATCGCCTTCGACAACCGCTTTCCTCAAAGAGCCAAGCGTCATCTTCTCAAGCTCCATAAAGTCCGCGCCCTCTTTTTCCAGCTTTAAATATTCTTTCGTCATTTTGTTGCGAATGCTTCTAACGGGATGCCCCGTCGAAAGCCCTGTCACTGCCGAATCAATGTCCTTTGCTTTGATTAACATCGCCTTGTACTTCTCATGCACAATCGATTCCGTCGCCACGACAAAACGCGTACCAAGCTGCACGCCTTCCGCGCCGAGCATAAATGCCGCCGCAAAACCTCTGCCGTCCGCAATACCGCCTGCTGCAATCACGGGAATGCTCACGGCATCCGCTACCTGCGGCACAAGCGCCATTGTCGTTGTCGAACCGATGTGGCCGCCGCTCTCCGTGCCCTCCGCAACAACCGCATCCGCGCCGCCGCGCTCCATGAGCTTTGCGAGCGCCACGCTTGCCACAACGGGAATAACCTTCACGCCAGCCGCTTTCCACATCTCCATATACTTCGCCGGATTGCCCGCGCCCGTGGTAACGACCTTCACGCCCTCGTCCACAATAACCTTCGCAATCTCGTCCGCCTCAGGGTTCATCAGCATGATATTTACGCCAAACGGCTTGTCCGTCAGTTCTTTTGCCTTTTGAATCTGCTCCCTGACAAAGGAAGCCGGCGCGCCGCCCGCGCCGATTAATCCAAGTCCGCCGGCATTTGATACCGCCGCCGCAAGCTGATACGTGGCAACCCACGCCATACCGCCCTGTATAATAGGACATTCAATTCCTAAAATCTCTGTAACTCTTGTTTTCATTATGCGTTTACGCCCTTTGCTTTCATGTAATCAATAACGGAACCAACCGTTGTAATCTTCTCCAAATCCTCCGAAGGGATTTCTACGCCGTACTCCTCCTCAAATGCCATAACAAGCTCGAACAGGTCAAGAGAGTCCGCCTCTAAATCCTCTTTAAAACGTGTATCTTCCGTAATCTCCACACCCTCAACGTTTAACTGCTCTTCAATGATTTCTTTTACTCTTTCTAACATGATAATTGTCTCCTTTTTCCTTTTACATAATAATTTGTTTGACGGTCAAAAAGTTTGAGTTTCAAATCTTTTGACTTTCAAAGTATTTACGAGATAAAGATTAACGCTTTGTTTCTCAGATGTCAAGGAAAATTTTAACTTTTTCTTTTTGTTTATGGTTTGTTTAGGAATTGTTAGTAAAAGCTAACAAAAAAACATCCCTCAATTCCGTTCTTCGGTTTCGAGAGATGTTTCTTATTCTATATCTTCTATATCGCTTTTACCGCACAACCGGGCGGCATTTGAAATTTGTATTCCCTGTATTATAATACGGCTTTCTGTTAAATGCCTCCTTCGCGGAAGGTGCAATGCCGTTGCCTGCGAGTTCCCGTTCTGTCATTCTCTTGAACTCCTGCACTTCCCTTTCAATATACTCGCTCACAATCCGAGCTGCTCCTTTTCCATCAAGAAATTCCATAACCGGTTCCCCCTTCTTAGACATATTTCACAAAAAACTTGTAATTTTGCTTTTGTTATCCTATTTATATCACAATACTTTTTGTTATTCAAGGGAATATTTTATATTTTTTATACAATTTAAAATATATATGAAATTTCTACAATTTCCACGTCGGAAGTTTGTCTCTTTTACCCATGAAAAATCCCGCAGAAATGCCGAATTACATCATTATATAAAAGAATCTTCCAAATCGGCAAGCTGTTCCTTTAACTCGCGCCTTGCATCCTCGATGTTCTCGCGGCTGCGCGAATTGAGCGCCTCCTCAAATTTCCTAAGCCACATATCAATCATGACACGCGTGTCACCCGTGCTCTCCTCGTACAGCCGCTCGCCCTTGAGCAGCAAAAGTCTGTTCTCCTCCTGGTCACGCGGATGCACCTTCAGATACGAAAGCTCCTCCATACGCTGCTGTACTTCCTCCTCGGACATCTCATTGCTCTTGCCCTTAATAATCTGCTTCTTCACCTCGCCCGTGGAAATCACCTTCACCTGAACCTCAAGCAGCGAATTAATGTCATATGTATACGTAATATCCACAGCCTCTTCGCCCGCCGTATTTTTCGGCACACGCACCGTCATACTGCCAAGCAGAAGATTATTTTGCGCAAAACGGCTCTCTCCTTGCAAAACATTCACACGAATACTGTCCTGATTGTCATGCAGCGTGTATACACGCTCCGTACGGCTTGCAGGAATCACGGTATTTCGGTCAATAATCGGCATAAAATGCCCCGCCTCATACATCCCGTTTGCGCGCTCCACCGAAATCTCCGTTCCGAGTGTAAAAGAACACACATCGGTAAGAATAACCTCCTTTACCGCCTCGTTACGCTCCTTCATCGCTGCCTGAATGGCAGCGCCGAGTGCAACTGCCTCATCCGGATTAATTGACGTATCCGGAAACTTGCGGAAAAGCTTTACAATAAAATTATGCACTGTGGACAGCTTTGTCGCCCCTCCCACAAGCACCACTTCATCAATATCTGAAAGCTTAATGTGCGCGTCCGATAAGCTCCTCTGAACCGGCTTTCTGATTTTCTCAAGCAAGGGTTCACAAAGCGCCTCATAGTCTTTAAGTGAAATATGAAACTCCTTATCCTCATCCTGATACGGAAAGACAATGCTGACCTCATCCTCATCCGTAAACGCACGCTTTGCATTCTCAGCCGCCTTGTGAAGCCGTCCAAGCTCCCGCAGCGTAAGTGCATCCGGCGAAATCTCATTTTTCTGCAAAAATTCACTGACCAAAAGGTCCGTAAAATCCTCGCCGCCCAAATAATTGTCTCCCGCAACGGCGCGCACCTCCAAAATATTTTCAAACAGCTCCAAAATGGACACGTCAAATGTGCCGCCGCCTAAGTCAAACACCAAAAAGCGCGTATTTGCCCGTTTTTCATACAGACCATAGGCTATCGCCGCCGCAGTCGGCTCACTGATAATACGCTCCACCTTCAGACCCGCAAGCTCTCCGGCACGCTTTGTCGCCTTCCGGCGCTTGTCGTCAAAATACGCAGGCACGCTGATCACCGCCTCCGTAACCTCTTCCTTCAAATACGTTTCCGCGTCCTCCTTGAGTGCGCGCAGCACAAACGCGGAAAGCTCCTCCGCGTTGTATGTATGGTCTCCAAGCGTGTACTTTTTGTCCGTTCCCATAAAGCGCTTAAAGACATCCGCCGCCCTGTCAGGATGCAGCAAACCGTATTCCTGCGCCGTTTCCCCAACGGAAACCATTCCCTGTTCATCCACACTAACCACCGACGGCGTCAGCGGCTTCCCAAGACGGTTTGGAATAATTTTTGCCCCTTCGTCACTGTAATAGGCGCAAAGACTGTTTGTTGTTCCTAAATCAATTCCAATTATCATATTTTTACACACGTGCATTTGCACATGCCCTTTCCCTTATTGTTTTATTTCTTTTTCTCCATCAGACGGTACAGTGCGTGCCCCTTATAATAGCTGCGCTCGCCGACCGCTTTCTCAAAGTATTCATACGCACGCGCCAAATCGCCCTTCGCCTCGTAGAAAATGCCAAGCGCCTCAAACCGATCACAGCAAACCGCGTAATTACAGTAAGCACACAACACACAGTCGCCCAGCATCGCGGCATATTTTTCCGCAAGCGCAAGCTCACCCGTGATTGATAAAAAATCTACAATCAGCGTCAGATTATCCAGCCTCGCAACCGGATCGCTTTCAACAAAGCTGTCATATGCCTGCTCACCCGTACAGTTAAAGTACTTGTTTATGGCATTCACAAAAAGCTGCCTGTAACGCTGCGCTTCCTTTTCGCGCCCTAAAAATTTATTCAGGCGAATTAACTCAAGCACACAGCCGTTGCTGTCCTCCCAGTCAATTTCACTTTTATCGGAAGATGTGTAGCATATCAGCTTTTCTTTTACCGGAATCGCTTCCTTTACCATAAGAAAATCATAAACAAGAATATCCGAATAAAGCTCCCGCAAATCGTACGTATTATATTTATGGAATGCCCGCTTCACTTCCTTTAATATCGACTTCTTTTCCTTCACCGTAGTACATGCTCTGTGACGCACATAAAGCCGCAGATAGGCATTGTACGCATCGTCAAAAAGCTCTGAATAACTCTTCAATATATGAAGCGCCTTATCATACTCGCCGACGGAAACATAAACAGCCTTCAGCTCCCGCACCATATGCGACCTTCGCTCCGACTCAAAATACCGCAGGTTCTTGCGCAAAAGCTGTTCCGCGTCCGTAAATCTGCCAAGCTTCATATACGTCCGGCTCAGTGCAAGCACCGCAGTATACGCGTAGCGTTCGCCCCGTTCCTTTTCCTTGAGTGAGTTAAGCGCCTCCTCAATATGTTCCGCGCCCTTTGCAAACTGTCCCAGCGATCCGTATGCCTTTCCTATACTGACATTAATGTCATATCTCGCATTCTCGTCGGCAACTTCATACCCCTTCTGAAAATCGGCAAGCGCTTCTTCATATCTGCCAAGCTGCATCAGCGCACAGCCGCGGCGGTAAAGTGCAAAGTCCATGTCGTCCGGCTCGGAATCAATATATATTTTCCAAAACGCAATCGAATCAAGGTACAGAGAGCGCCGTTCTATCGCCATATCGTCATACGCCCTTGCAGCCACCTTGTAAATCCCCACACGGTCCGGCGTCAGGTCAATCGCCTTTTTGATGTATGCGCACGCATTATCAATCTGTCCCATGTCATGATAGCGCTCCGCCATTTTCACATAAAGCTCCGTGTCAGGAACAAAGAATTTTTCAATATATAAGTATTCCTGCATCGCATCCTGCGGCTTCTCCTCCTCTGCATAGCATGAAGCGAGCGCCATGTGATACTTTGCGCGGTCATTCACCTCAATCGCACTCTTTAAATGCGGTATCTTGTTTTCCTTAAACTGTGCAACGCACATTGCCTTCAGATAATACAGTTCCGCAAGGTAATCGCGGATATAAAAGTCGTCCGCCCCCTGCTCACCCTCAACCAGCATCGCGTCAAGCGCTTTATTCAGTATCCCAATATCCGAGCTGTCAGGCTTCGCATAATAATCATATGCCAATTGTAACGCCCGTAATCCAAAACTTGTGATGCCTTCCGCCTGCGCACGCTCAAAAATATCTTTTGCATCATCAAGCTGTCTGTAATCAAGGAACACCCGAACCGTATATTCATAAATACCGGCTTCCTGTGCGCCTCCATCCAAAAGCTGATAGAACAGGTCGATAACCTCCTGCGCATTATCCATCTCATAGCAGACTCTCTGCTTTAAAAACAGCAGACCGTTCTGCACGCCGAGATCTTTGATTAAATTGTCATAAACTTCATAAGCCTTCTGATAGTCATTTGTCTCCGAATATGCGTACGCAAGGTTCAAAAGAACCGTTACATTATCGGACATTGCGTTTTGTGCTTCCAAAAACATCGGAATGGACTGCTTATATAAATCAAAGCGTTCCTGCAGCGCAGAAACATCCTTTGCGCGAATCATAAACATCAGGCCAAGCTGCAAATACGCGTCGGACAGACTGCGCAGCAATGACTCTTCCGTATCATCCTCTGCAAGCGCCTTTCCCTCCTTTAAGTCCGCAAGTTTACCCTGTATCACTTCAAGCCGTTTCCTGCCATGCGCCGCCGCATTGTCATAATCTTTTTTCTGCTTATACATATAAGAAAGAAGCATATGATACCCTTTAATCGCATTCTCATAAGAAGGATCTGACTGAATGGCGGCAATCGCCTTATCAGGTTCATCCTGATAGCCATACGCATACACAAGCAGACGCACATCCTCCGGATCAATTGCACCGTCCTTCATGTTTTGCTCACAGAGCGAGATAAATTCTCTTTCTACCTTATTCGCCGCTTCACTCAGCTCCTCATCATCACTCAGATTGCGGATTGCATAAACATGCTTCAAAGCCTCACGGATTTCCCCATGCTCTATCTCATAAAATGCCGCATATTTATTTCCGGCATAATTTTCACTGTTAATCTCTAAACTTCGGCATAGTGCTTTGTACGCTTCTTCCTTCTCATCCATATTCCAAAGCATGGAACCGCAGACCATTTGAACGTGCAGATCATCCTGATATTCCTCCCTGCTTAAAAGTCCGCGCACCATTTCCAGCGCCTCATCCTTTTTTCCGGTTCTGCGCAGATATTCCGCTTTATCAATCGCATAATGGGGATGCCAAATTCCAAGCGCATCAATCGCTTTGATTAAATCTCCGGCACGTGTACTATCCTCATTGTTGAGCTCCCCGCCAAGCTCGTATATGTAACCAAAGAATGTATCATAGTCCGCATCATCCGCACCCTCAAGCAAACGCATCCAATTGTATGAGTAACCGCCGTTTGTATTATTTATATTGGAAATCATAAAATCTACAAAGCCGACTGGAAGATGCTCCTTGAACTCCTGTTCGTTTTCGTGTATATGAAAGCGCTCATCCAGGAACACATACGCCTCGTGCGGTATCCGGTAATTTTCCGCAAGATAAAGAAACAGCGCCCACTTCGCCTCGTCAAAGGTATCAAGTCCTTCAAACACCGCATCCTTTAAGAGCTCCTCCCAGGATGCCAAATTAATTCGTGCCGACAAACGATTATAAATATCCGCAAGCTTTGCCTGAAACGCTCCCATTGGTGTACTGGTATCAATCATTTCCGCCGTAATCTGTTCCTGCTCCTCATCGGGTGTACGGCTATACGCAAGCGCATTCTCATATGCCTCACGCAACGACTTAAAACCCTCAGGATTTTCCTCAGGGTTATTTGCCGGCAGCGCCATGCGATATGCGCTGCGAATGAGTGCTTCATCCTTTGTGACGTCGATTCCAAGAATCGCAAAAGTCATGACGAGATCCGTCATATGCAAATCCAACTCCATATTATCCGTTCTCCTTCGTGTTTTGTCTCAAAGATTATTGTATCAATAAATTTTACTTTTGTACATGGTATTTGATTGGTAATGGCGCCTTTTTTGTATCAGTTCAGCCTAGGACTTTGCACTTGCTGCAAAGTCCGTGAAACAGCGTAGTGGAAGAGATGCATCAAGCCACCACGAAGTGGTTTTGCATGGCTTGATGCCTGTAACAGGAAGACGAAGGCTGAACTGTTACGAAAAGTAGGAAACTATTTCCGGCAAGGCTTGCAATATAAAAGTAATTGCGCTACAATAAAGACAAGTTTGCCAATATAGTGTGAAAAGATTAACGATTAAAGGAGTAAAATATATGAGCAGAGAATATTCGCCAAAGGACATTGAGAAAAAATGGCAGGATATATGGGATAACGAGGAGGCATTTAAAGTCGGAATTGACAAGTCAAAGCCGAAATATTACGCGCTTGTGGAATTCCCTTACCCTTCAGGACAGGGACTTCACGTAGGTCACCCAAGACCCTACACGGCAATGGACATTGTTTCGAGAAAGCGCAGAATGCAGGGCTACAACGTTCTGTTCCCGATGGGATGGGACGCGTTCGGACTTCCGACGGAAAATTATGCGATTAAAAATAAAATTCATCCGAAGATTGTCACGAAGAACAATGTGGCACGTTTTAAGGAGCAGTTAAAGGCGCTCGGTTATTCGTTTGACTGGTCGAAAGAGATTAACACGACGGACGAAAATTATTATAAGTGGACGCAGTGGATTTTTTTACAGTTGTTCAAGAAAGGGCTTGCTTACAAGAGCGAGATGCCGATTAACTTCTGTACGTCATGCAAGGTCGGACTTGCAAACGAGGAAGTTGTAAACGGTGTGTGCGAGCGCTGCGGTGCGGAGGTAATCCGCAAAATGCAGTCGCAGTGGATGCTGAAAATTACCGAGTACGCAGACAAGCTGATCGACGGTTTAAACGACGTGGATTATATTGAAAAGGTAAAGGTTTCGCAGAAAAACTGGATCGGACGCTCCGAGGGTGCGGAGGTCAACTTTAAGCTCAAGGACAAAGACGAGACGCTGACCGTTTACACGACAAGACCGGACACGCTTTTCGGTGCGACTTACATGGTTATTTCGCCGGAGCACCCGCTGATTGAAAAATATAAAGCGGACATCGAAAACTATGACGAAGTGGCAGGCTACCGCGAGCAGGCATCGAAAAAGTCTGACTTTGAGCGTACGGAGCTTGCAAAGGATAAAACAGGTGTTTGCCTGAAGGGGATTTCGGCAATCAATCCGGTCAATAACAAGGAAATTCCGGTATGGGTTTCCGATTATGTACTGATGACTTACGGAACGGGTGCAATTATGGCGGTTCCGGCGCATGACACAAGAGACTGGGATTTTGCAAAGAAGTTCGGACTTCCTATTATAGAGGTTGTGGCAGGCGGAGATGTGCAGAATGAGGCGTTTACGGACGTGGCAACAGGAACGCTTTGCAATTCGGACTTTTTGAACGGTTTAGAGGTAAAAGACGCGAAAGCAGCGATTACGAAGTGGCTTGAGGAAAAGGGAATCGGTCACAAAAAGGTCAATTTTAAACTCCGTGACTGGGTATTTTCACGCCAGCGCTACTGGGGTGAGCCGATTCCCATTGTAAAGTGCCCGCATTGCGGATATGTGCCGCTTGACGAGAGCGCGCTTCCGCTGCGGCTTCCCGAGGTGGACAGCTACATGCCGACCGATACGGGTGAGTCGCCGCTTGCGGCAATGCGCGATTGGGTGGAAACGACATGTCCGAAGTGCGGCGGCAAGGCGGAGCGCGAGACGGATACCATGCCGCAGTGGGCGGGGTCTTCATGGTATTTCCTGCGCTATATTGACCCGGATAATCAGGAGGCGTTTGCAAGCAAAGAGGCGATTGATTACTGGATGCCGGTTGACTGGTACAACGGCGGCATGGAACACACGACGCTGCATTTGTTATACTCAAGATTTTGGCATAAGTTTCTCTATGACCAGGGGCTTGTTTCGTGCAGTGAGCCGTACAAAAAGCGTACGAGCCACGGTATGATTTTGGGCGAGAACGGCGAGAAGATGTCAAAATCAAGGGGAAATGTCGTTAATCCCGATGATGTGGTGAATGAATTTGGAGCGGATACGCTTAGAACCTACGAGATGTTTATCGGTGCATTTGATTTAAGCGCCGCGTGGAGTATGGAGGGCGTAAAGGGATGCCGCCGGTTCCTTGACAGGGTATGGAAGCTTCAGGATATGCTGATTGACGGCGATGCATACCGCAGCGAGATGGAAACCAAGATGCATCAGACGATTAAGAAAGTGTCAAACGACTTTGAGGGACTGAAATTCAACACGGCGATTGCGGCGATGATGGCGCTTGTCAATGATTTTTATAAGGCAAACAGCGTGACAAAGGCAGAGTATGAGACGTTAATCCTGTTGTTGAATCCGGTGGCTCCGCACATGACGGAAGAGCTTTGGGAAATCAATTTTGCAGGAAAAGGCAGGGTTTATCAGCAGAAGTGGCCGGAATTTGACGAGGCAAAGACGGTTGAAGCAAATGTCGAGATTGCGGTTCAGATTAACGGCAAGGTCAAGGCGACGCTTATGGTAGGGCTTGATGAGGCGGAGGATTCCGTGAAGGAAAAGGCGCATGAGATTAAGGCGATTGCAGACCTTATGGCAGGAAAAACGGTTGTGAAAGAAATTTATGTTAAGGGCAGGATTCTTAACATTGTAGTGAGATAGGAATGGATGAGATTTTAACACCGCTTAATCACAGGGAAATTGAATACAATGCAAAAAAGCTGTCGGGGTGCGATATTCCCGACAGCTTCCTGTATAAAAGCGATCAGGCACGGGTATTATTTGACTGGGTTAGTCAAATTGGAAGTAAGGTTTTTGACGACGATCTGATAATGGATTACGGGACGGACTGCCTGCGGCTTTATCTGCTTTTTGAAAATACGCCCAAGGAGCATGACGCGCCTTTTTACGAAAGCTGGAATGAGGGGGCGCTTGAGGGAATGTACAAGTTTCTTGGCAGATACAGGCGGATGATTCTCGCAGCATCGGCATGGAACAGGCGGGGCGGATATTGTGCGGCGTCTGAAAAAAGCATTGAAACAATGAATCGGGCGTTGGAGCAGACACAAAAGAAAATCGCGCAATGTCTCAGTCGTGAAAATACGATGCCAAACCGTCACAATTTTGTTTCTGCGTTGATGGAACTTTTAAATGTATTGCAGAGGGAATTGAAAATCGGTGAGATTGTGACGCAGGTCAGGAAACATGCCGTCAGTGAAGCTGTGCCGAAGAAGGCTTGGAGTGCGCGGGAGGATGGCAGCATCGCAAAGACCAATGTCCAAATTGACAACAATGAGGCAGTGATGCAGATTTGCAGGGAGTTTATTATCTTAATGGCTCCGGCTGCGTGCGATTTGTCAAGGATGTTATGGATGGAGATTGGGTGAAATATTTGAAAAAATTTTAGGAATTGTATATACAATTCCTTTTTTTTGTGTTATATTAGATGTAATTATAAGGTTACATAAAAAGTATAAGGTGTATTTATGGAAAAAAATAGTGAATATGGCACAGGCTATGACCCTGAGGCATTGGAGTTCGATCTGCGGCTTATCAGCAGTCTGATGCATGGGAA
>ERZ808028.1618-NODE-1618-length-12880-cov-23.018980_pt1 | contig 12880 bp, 13 predicted proteins | sample MGYA00380184_ERZ808028 | MGnify/ENA primary metagenome ERZ808028 (study PRJEB31490, sample SAMN06133397) | mouse gut metagenome | isolation source: J8_1 | host: mice | place: China: Chengdu | collected 2015-05 ...
CGACTGCCCCTGCGGCTATACCTGCAAGCACGAAGTGGCGGTGCTCCTCCAGCTCCGGGAAACGCTGGAGCTGATCGGAAAGGACTACGCCGCCCAATGGAATGAAAGCCGTTATTTTGCCATCGTGTCCAAACCCATGCTATACCGCTTTGCCGTGGACGCCAATCCTATGGCGGTGCTGACCTTGGGCTGAGCGTCAGATTAAGATCCCCTCGCAGTGGTCGATCTCATGCTGGATGATCTGAGCTGTCCAACCAGTAAAGGTCTTGAAGCGGGTCTGGAACTTCTCGTTCTGATACTGCACCTTGATGGACTTCCAGCGCTTGGCCTTGCGGATGCCAGGCAGGGACAGACAGCCCTCCTCCGCCTGGTAGGGTTCGGACTTTTTGACGATCTCCGGGTTGAACATGACCATATAGGTACCCTCGTCGTCAAAGACAATGATGCGTTTGTTTACGCCGATCATATTGGCCACCATACCCACACATCTGCCCTTGTGGGCGGTGAGGGTGTCCAGCAGATCTTGGGCAACGGGCAGATCCTCCGGCGCGGCGGACTCGGCTTTCTGAGCTAAAAACGCTTCATCGCGCATGATCTCACGAACCATAGGTATCAGTTCCCCAATATCGCCGCCGGGACTTTCCCCGGCGGCGGATCTGTGATATACTTCCAATAAGATACCACGAACAGGGCGGGAAATCAAATCCTTCTTGCGTTTGGAGGCGGCATCATGATTGATTTTTCAAAAAGCTGATGGAGCAGGCGCTGGATCTGGAGTTGACCGTCCGCTTTACCGAACGGGATGGGGAGTGGTTCGCGGCGCTGGGTGACGAACTGGACAGCTTGCCCCTGGAGGATCTGGAGAAGTATCGGTCTGAGTTGGAAGCCCGGCTGTGCGATATGGACGATGACGAGCCGGAGGACATGGCCGGCGAGGAGTTCGAGCAATGGGCGGACGCCCACGAGAGTTTGGAGGATCTGCTCAGTGAAGCGGAGGATCGGATCGACGAATTGACGTAAGGAGGGTGGTCGGCATGGAGAAAAAAGTGACGGAAGTGGTAGCGGCCCTCATCTGGGATGGGCATAGGTTTCTTATCTGCCAGCGCCCCGCCCACAAGGCCAGGGGTCTGCTGTGGGAGTTCGTGGGCGGCAAGGTGGAGCCTGGGGAGACAAAGGAGCAGGCCCTGATCCGAGAGTGCCGGGAGGAATTGGCTGTCACCCTTTCGGCGGGTGAGGTATTTATGGAGGTAGACCATGAGTACCCCGATTTAAATGTGCATCTGACGCTGTTCAACGCCGCGATCAGCGAGGGAACGCTGCGGATGCTGGAACACAACGACATCCGCTGGATCACGGTGGAGGAGATCCCGCAGTATGAATTCTGCCCGGCGGATGAGACGGTTCTAAAGAAATTGAGGGGAACTGCAATCGTCTGAAACGGCAACGGCGGCGTGGCACCCATTGATTTGAGCGGAAAGCGGATTGAAACAAAGAAGTAGATAGTATATAATGGCTACAATTCCAAAAAGTATGGCGGATTCATAGAAAAAGAGCCGAAGGAGTGCGAGAAGATGAATGGAAACGCCTAGAAGCTGATCAAGTACATGGATGGTGCGTCAAAGCGATTTGTGATCCCAGTTTATCAACGGAATTATGATTGGAAAATGGAACACTGCAAGCAACTCTATGATGACTTGGTCAAGGTGGTCCGGCAGAACCGTAAAAGCCACTTCTTTGGAAGCATTGTGTCTGTCCAAAATGAAAGCGGAACCATGGAAGAATTCCTGATCATCGATGGTCAGCAGCGGCTGACAACTATTTCATTGCTGCTTTTGGCGGTCTATCATCTTCTGCAAAAGGGTAAGGCTGTTTCGCAGGATCGGCAGCTTCCCGAGAAAATACTGAAAAAATATTTAATCGACGAATATGAGCCGGAAGAAAAACGGATCAAGCTCAAGCCAATCAAAAATGACCAAAAGGCGTTTGGGGTTCTGTTTGAGACGGATGAGGAGCATATCCCGGACTCCAACCTGACCATCAATTATCAGTACTTTTATGAGCGGATACAGCGGGACGAACTGACGGTAGATGAGCTTTTTGACGCAGTCTGCCGCCTGGAGATCATCAATATCAGTCTCAACCATGAGGATAACCCCCAACTGATTTTTGAAAGCCTGAATTCCACCGGCCTTGATTTGAGCGAGGGCGACAAGATTCGAAATTACATTCTGATGGGGCTGGAAACGGAGCGGCAGAATAAGTTTTACGAGAAATACTGGAATCGAATTGAAGAATTTACAGGCTATGAGGTCAGTTCTTTTATCCGTGATTATTTAAGCGTGAAGCAGCAGACCACACCTAACGTAAATGGAGTTTATACGGCGTTTAAACGATATGTGGAGGACGGAGCCGGACGCGATGTGGAGCTGCTCCTAAAGGATTTGCTGGACTACGCAAAGCGGTATGCGATCCTGCTCAAAGGGAGTTCTGCGGACGAACGGCTGAACGGGTGCATCTACCGGCTCAACAGGCTGTCTACTACGGTTACCCGGCCGTTCTTCCTGGAGGCTTTGCGGCTGCGGGAGGGGAATATTATTACCTCGGACGGCCTGTATGAAATATTCCAAACGACGGAGAATTATATTTTCCGCCGCTTGATCTGCGACCTTCCCACAAATGCACTGAACAAGATATTCCTGTTACTTCATCGGGAGATTATCCGCATGGATAACAGTGAAGACCGCTATGTGGAAAAGTTTAAATATGCACTGCTCAGCAAGAAAGACCGTGCCCGGTTCCCATCTGATGGGGAATTCACGGAGTGCATAGTGACCCGCAATATTTATAGTATGAATTCTAAAAATAAGCTGTACCTGTTTGAACGGCTGGAAAATGCGAGCACTGCGGAGACAAAGGATGTTTGGGAGCATCTGGACAAAGGGGAATACTCCATTGAGCATATCATGCCCCAGCATCTTACCCCCGCGTGGATCAGCCAGCTGGGCGAGAACTACGAGGAGATTCACGACATATGGCTGCACCGGCTTTCAAATTTGACCCTCACTACGTATAATTCAAAGTATTCCAACAGCCCCTTCTTGGATAAACGGGATATGCCCCATGGATTTAAGGACTCGGGGCTGCGAATCAACCAGTGGATCGCACAAAAGGAGTGGTGGGGGATCAATGAGCTGGAGGAGCGCGGGCAATATCTGCAAAACAGGAGCGTCCAAATATGGACGTTCCCGGTTTCCGATTATCAGCCGCCGGAAAAGCAGATGGATATGGCATCGCTGGATGAGGATGTGGTGCTGACAGGAAGGGTACTTTCAAAATATAGCTTTCAAGGTGCGGAACAACCCGTTGCCAGCTGGGTGGATATGTACCAGCAGGTCATCTCCAGCCTTCACGCCCAAAATAAAGCCGTGCTCACAAAGCTGGCGGTTTCTCAGGACACAACCATAGACTTGACGGTACATTTCAGCATATCGGCGGATGTTTTCAGCGCATACAGGCAAATCGACACAAATATATTTGTTTGGACAGGAACGGATACGCAATATAAAATCAACGTACTGCGGAAGCTGTTCGCGCTGTTCGGTGTGGAAGAAAGCGAGCTTGTATTCTATCTTCGGGATGAGGAGAATGCGGAATCCGCCACAGGCTCACGCCATGAGATCAGAAAAAGATACTGGGAATATGCACTGCCCGGCATCAAGGCTGCGTTTGGAAACAACGGCCCGTTCAGCAATGTGAATCCAGCCATAAACAATTATATTTCCGGCTTCATTGGAATTCCGGGTGTTTGCATTAACTGTGTCTCCAACTTTGATGGAGCGCGGGTGGAGTTTTATCTGGGAATGCCAGCAAAGGAGCGAAATAAGGCGGCGTTTGACTATCTGTTCGTTCGAAAAGAGTCAATTGAGGCCGATATGGGGACTGCCTTGGAGTGGAGCCGGCTGGACGAGTATAAGGCCAGCAAAATCTATTGCAGCTTGGCGGATGTGGATATTTCGAGGGAAACGGACTGGCCCCGTATGGCGCAGTTCCATGCGGAGCAGGCTACAGCGATTCTTGCCGCATTGAAAAAGCATCTGGAACGATACTTTGGGGTGGCTATTTAAGGCGGAAGACAAATTGATTGGGAGCGGAGGAACGTACATGAGCAACGATAAAATTGCTGAGGTAGGCGTTAACATTCAGGAGAAAGCTACGGTGATCTGGAATATTGCCAACGCCCTCTTTGGCTACTTCAAGCCCCATGAGTACGGTTTGGTCATCCTCCCCATGACGGTGGTGAAGCGGTTCCACGACTGCCTTCTGCCTACCCACGCCGCCGTGCAGGAGCAGTATCAGAAGGTGAAGAAGCTGGCGGTCATCGATGGCTTCCTCCCCGTGCGTCCGGCTACCAGTTCTACAACACCAGCAAATTCACCTTTGATTTGCTGCTGGCCGATCCGGACAACATAGAGGCCAACTTCCGGGACTACCTCGCCGGGTTCTCCTCCAACGTCCAGGATGTGCTGGCCAAGTTCGACTTCGACAACATTATCAAGCGGATGGTAGACTGCAATTCCCTCTACTTGGTCATCAAGGAGTTCGCCTCTCCGAAAGGCTACCTCGGTCCGAACAAGATCAGCGCCGTGGACTGCGGTTACATTTTTGAGGATTTGGTAAAGCGCTTCTCCGAGTCCTATGACGAGGAGGCCGGAGCCCACTTTACCAGCCGGGACATCATCTACCTGATGACCGATATTCTCCTGTCTGATGCCGATCTGAGCCAGGTCGGGAATGTTACCGTCTACGACATGGCCATGGGCACCTCCCAGATGCTCTCCTGCATGGAGGAACGCATCCACGACCTCAATTCTGAGATTGAGGTAACCTGCTTTGGGCAGGAGCTGAACCCCGCTACCTACGCCATCGCCAAGGCCGACATGATGATCCGGGGCGGTGACCCCAATAATATGCGGTTTGGCGACACCCTCTCCGACGACCAGTTCAAGGGGTTTACCTTCCAATACTGCATCTCCAACCCGCCTTTCGGCATCGATTGGAAACGGGAGCGGAAGGCGGTGGAAGCGGAGGCGGCGCTGGGCGAGCTGGGCCGCTTTGCCCCCGGACTGCCCAAGATAAGCGACGGGCAACAGCTTTTCCTGCTCAATGGTTTGTCCAAGCTGGCCCCCAACGGTAAAATGGCCATCATTCAGAACGGCTCCCCACTGTTCTCCGGGGATGCTGGCAGCGGCCCCTCCTGTATCCGGCAGTACATCTTGGAAAACGACTGGCTGGACGCTATCATTCAGCTCTCCACCGATCAATTTATGAACACGGGTATCAGCACCTATATCTGGGTGCTGTCCAAGGACAAGCCCGAATACCGGACAGGGAAGGTGCAGCTGATTGACGCCTCCCACTGCTGCGAACCCCGGAGGAAGAATATCGGCACCAAACGCAATGACATCACCGACCTGTGCCGGGGGCTGATCGTGCGGGCCTACGGCGAGTACCAGGACGGCGCTGTGTACGGCGACAAGGGCGGTGTGTACTGCCAGAGCAAGGTGTTCGGCTCGGAAGAATTCGGCTACAACAAGATCGTGGTGGAGCGGCCCTTGCGGTATAATTATTCTACTGCGGAGGAACGTATCCAACGATTGAAAGAGCCAGATGTATTGGATGATCTGCGTGGGGGTGCAGAGTATGATCCCCCGTATCTTAAGTGGCAAATAGCGCTTCGAGATATCGATCAATCAAAACTGTTTGACAACGAGAAAGACTTCCATGATGCGGTAGAAGCAGCCTTGACTGCCCGTGGATTGGAAGCTCTCATGCCAGACTTTGATATTGTTGAGCAGTTTTGCCGACAAGAAGATGATACATCTCAGATCGTAACGAAAAATGGCAAGCCTGTTCCAAGTGTAGCAAAGCGGGACACGGAAAACGTGCCGCTGGTGCAGGACATCGACAACTATTTCCGGCGAGAGGTGCTGCCCTACGCCCCCGACGCCTGGATCGACTATAAGAAGACCAAGGTGGGGTATGAGATCCCTATGACCCGGTATTTCTATGAGTACCAGCCCCCGGAGCCGGTGGAGGATATCGTGGAGCGGATCACCGCCTTGGAGGCCGACATCTCCGCCAGCTTGAAGGTACTGTTCCATGAGGAGGGCGAGTGATGGCACGGGAGATGAAGGATAGCGGGGTTAAGTGGATTGGGCAGATCCCCGCTGATTGGTCTGTAGAAAAACTAAAATTTATTGCGTCTTTTTGCCAAGAGAAATATCGGGAAGATTTAGGTGCCCTTGTTTATGTTGGACTTGAAAATATAGTTAGCTGGAATGGGAAGCTCATTGAAACAGAATCAGAATACGACAGGGGTCAATCTATTCTTTTCTCGCAGAATGATATTCTATGGGGGAAATTGCGCCCCTATTTAGCAAAGGTTTTTCATTGTCAAGAAAGTGGATGTTGTTCTGGCGAATTCTGCGTTATCAGGCCACAGTTAAGCATTGATATTCGTTTCTTATGGAATACATTGATTTCTGTCGGTTTTGTTTCCGCTGTAGACCAATCAACTTATGGAACGAAGATGCCTCGTGCAAATGCGGACTTTATTAAAAATATGCTTATCCCGATTCCTCCAGGCCCGGAACAAAAGAATATTGGCGCATTTCTTGATCGAAAGTGTAAAGAAATTGATGCTGTGCTGGAGAAAACCCGCACCTCCATTGAGGAGTACAAAAAACTGAAACAGGCCATCATTACCCAGGTCGTCACCAAGGGTGTGCGGGGGGATAGGCCGATGAAGGAGAGTGGGATTGATTGGGCTGATGTAATCCCAGAAGAAATCAAGATAAGCCGCCTTGGCTTGCACTATGATATTATACTGGGTAAAATGCTTTGTTCAGCCCAAGTTGATGATAGCTATACTTTAGAGCCATATTATTGTGCGGCAGACGTTCATTTTGAAGGAATATCTGACAGTGAACGGAAAATGATGTGGTTTAGCCCTGCCGAGAAGGAATTATATCTTGTCCAGAGAAATGATCTGCTTGTTGTTGAAGGTGGTGCTGGCGCTGGCAGTTGCGCTGTTGTAACTGATGGAGAAACACCGACCTATATCCAAAATTCTATTATGATTGTCAGGGCAAAGCACTCTGGCGATTGTAGATATGTGAGGTATTGGTTGGAGTGCTTAGTAAGACAAGGTTATATTGATGTGGTTTGCAATAAAGCGACCATCCCTCATTTCACGAAAGATAAACTTGCTGCGGTTCCTTACTTTGTTTTTTCCGAGCAAGAGAGAAATGAAATTGCTGATTATCTGGATGAACAATGCAGAAATATCAACAGTCAAGTTGAAAAGGAAGAATGCTTGCTACATGAGCTTGAATCCTACAAAAAATCGCTCATTTATGAATATGTGACCGGAAAGAAAGAGGTGCAGCAAAAGCAGCAAGTTAAAGAAATGGTTGTTTACCCATTTTTTCCCGCTGTATTTCAAGCGACTAATCCCCGCTTTGCTCAGGCAATTTTAATGAGCAAGGTGTTAGATTCTTGTAAAGTAAAAATGGGCCGTGTAAAGTTGGAAAAGATGATGTTTGTTCTTGAAAACAGTATTGGATTTGACTTTGACACGGAATATGTGCGAGAAGCGGCGGGCCCTTTAGACAAATCCATCTATGAATGCGAGAAAATCATCAGCAGAAAGAATAAGTGGTTTACAATTAGAGAATCAAAGTATGGTATTTCTTATAAGCCAACAAGCGAGCATTCAAAATATAAGAAATACTATACACAGTATTTTTCTGATTACGAAGATGCTATAAATAAAGTGATTTCAATTTTCCACGATTTCGATGCCGATCAGGCGGAAGTTATTGCTACCGTATACGGTGCATGGAATGATTGTATCATTGATAAACAAAGCTATACAGATAATGATATTGTTGATGAGGTTTTGAACCATTGGCACCCCAAGAAAAGACGTTTTCCTAAAGATATGTGGCTTAGGGCTATCCAGCGAATGAGGGAGCTTGACCTCGTTCCACATGGGTATGGCCGGCATACAGTCATCAAACAAAATTGACGGAGGTAATATATGAATCCGCTATATGAAATGTTCAACCAGCAATACATCCAGCAGCAAGCGCAGCAACAGCATCACTTTCAGCAAGTGAAGCAGGTTCAAGATACCGCAAAAGCTCTAAAAGATTACTTGGACGGTATGGACAAAATTGAACCTCCCTACCAAGCTGCTGCCAATGCGGAGTTTTGTGCGATTATATGGAATTACATTCAGAGACATCAAAACGGAATGTTCTAATAGTGAGGCGAGGACAGGATCATTTAGAAAAAGAGCAGTTTTTGACAGCGTTGGAAAACTACAGAAAATCACTCATTTTTGAATATATGGCTGGGGAAAAGGAGGTGCTCTAAATGTGCATTAAAGATATTATTTGTTTCCAATTACCAATTGGGTGGGATGAAATCGGGGTAATTGCCACTGTACTTGCAGTTGTTGTAGCATTAGCTGCCAACAGAAAATCATCTAAACAGCTAAAATCTGCGCTGGAGATGCAGGAACAATCGAAGAATGTAAGCTTGCTGGATAAGCGTGTTGAATTGGCAGAGGCGATTCAGCACGGAAGATCAGTGTCAGAGTTGACCTTACAGGTGCTGTTTAATGACGAGATTGTGAATCATTATAAGGCTTGGAGAAATCATCATACGGAAAAGATTTATGCAGACAACGATTTAGACAGATTTTATGCCGAAGTTAAAATACCTGATGAGGCCGGGGGATACTACACCAATGTGAAGGAAACCTTGGAAAGATATATTGCTGATATGAGTAGGCCAGATTGTCCAAAACAGGTATTTGATGATTACGAAAAATACTGTGGCGATCATGTAGTTTGGCTGCCATATGGAGAAGATGGAAAGTCTATTCCATATAACCATTCAGAGATTAATACTCGAATTTCTGAGGCCAATACCAATGCAGAAAAAGAAAGGAAATTGACACTTCAACTTATTGAAAAGTTTATTTCTGATTCAATCCAACCAGTCCTTGTGCGTCCTCAAAGAAAACAGCAATTCTGGAAGAATAGGGGAGGGGCATCATAATGGACACCACCGAAAAACGCTTTGAATCCGACATCGAAGCCGCTCTTCTATCTCCCTCCGGCGGCTACACCAAGGGCACCGACACCTACGACCCGAGCTTGGGCCTGTACGTCAGCACCCTGATCGGCTTTGTCCAGGACACCCAGCCCAAGGAGTGGGCCCGGTTCGAGAAGCAAAACCAAGTCGATCCGGTGCGGAAGTTCTGCATGGCCTTCAACTCCGCCTGCGAAATGGACGGGCTTCTCTCCGTCCTCCGCCACGGCTTCAAGCACCGGGGCATCACTCTCCACGTCTGCTACTTCATGCCGGAGTCCGGCCTCAATGAGACCGCCGCCCAGCGGTATGCCCGGAACAAGGTCGAATGCTACCGCCAATGGTACTATTCCGCCGACACGAAGAAATCCGTGGACATGGTGCTGACCGTCAACGGCATCCCGGTTTTTGCCTTTGAGCTGAAAAACCAGTACACCGGGCAGGACGTGGAAAACGCCAAACGGCAGTGGATGTATGACCGTGACCCACGGGAGCTCTGCTTCCAGTTCAACAAGCGCATCCTGGGCTTTTTCTGCGTGGATCACACCGAGGTCTGGATGACCACCAAGCTGGCCGGAAAGGATACCTACTTCCTGCCCTTCAACCAGGGCTCCAACGGGGCCGGGCAGGACGGCGGGAAGGGCAACCCGCCCAACCCGGACGGCTACCCCACGGCCTACCTCTGGGAGCAGATCTTTCAGAAGGACAGCATGATGGATATTCTGCAAAAGTTCCTCCATTTGCAGGTAAAAGAGGAGAAAAAGCAACTCCCAGACGGCACCGTGAAGACCGTCCGAAAGCAGGCGCTGATCTTCCCCCGTTACCATCAGCTGGACGTGGTGCGGAAGCTGCTGGCCGACGTCTCCGCCCACGGGGTCGGACGAAATTATCTGATCCAGCACAGCGCAGGCTCCGGCAAGTCCAACTCCATCGCCTGGACGGCTTACCGGCTGGCCTCGCTGCACGGCCAGAACGACCGGCCCGTGTTCAGCAGCGTGGTGGTGGTCACAGACCGCACGGTGCTGGACGCCCAGCTCCAGGAGACCATCTCTGGCTTCGACCACACCCTGGGAGCGGTAGAGACCATCGGGGAGAACAAAACCTCCAAAGATCTGCGAGACGCCCTGAACGTCAGCTCACTACGGATAAAGAAGCAAGGAGAGGTTAAAAATTTTTGCCGTTCCCATCCGGCGGGGCCTCGCCGGATAGGTCTGGCTCAATCGTCGGGCAAGTCCACCTTGCCTACAAAAGAATAATAAATCTCGATGTCCTGGTGGCGCGTTCCCTGCTCGTCCTTCCAGCACTCATGCACCACGATCTTCTCCACGAACTCCCGCAGGAGGGTGGGGGTCAGCTCCTCAAAGCTGGTGTACTTCCGCACAACGGCCATGAACTTCTCCACGTTCACAGCGGCCTCCTGCGCCTGCCCCAGCTCCGCCTGTAACTCGGCGGCACGGGCCTTCAGCGTGGCCTGCTCCTGCTCATAATCGGTGGACAACTCCATGAAACGCTCGTCCGTAATGCGCCCGCTCACGCTGTCCTCATACAGACGCTTGAAGATGCCGTTCAACTCTCCGATACGCTTCTGCGCCGCCTCCAGCTCGCGGCGGCGGGCGGCGTTCTTCCGCTTACCGCCGTCCTCGTTCTGTGCCATCAGCAGCTTCATAAACCGGGCCTCATGCTTGGCGGCGTAGCTGGTGACTTTCCGCAGATTTTCCGTCACGCCCGCCGTCAGAAGGTCGGTGCGGATGAAATGTGCCGTACAATCGGCGGTGCGCTTCTTGTAGCTGCCGCAGATGTAGCAGTCCTGCCGCCGCTTGTTCGTTTCATACCTCTGCTGGTACATGACGCTGCCGCAGTCGGCGCAGAACAACAGACCGGAGAACAGGCCAACCTCGCCGTAGCGGTTGGGCCGCTTTCGCTGTTTGCGAAGCTCCTGCACTCGCTCCCAGGTGGCCTCGTCAATGATGGCCTCGTGGGTATGCTCAAAGACCATTATCTTGTCCTCTGGGTTGGCAACGCTGGTCTTGACCTTGTAGGACACCTTCTCCGTCTTGAAGTTGACGGTATGCCCCAGGTACTCCCGGCGCTCCAGGATGTGCGCCACAGTGTTGCTCGACCACTTGCAGGGGTAGTCCGGGTAGTAGCGGCGGGTGCTGCCGGTGCGCCGGTACTCCATCGTCCCCGGCGTGGGGATGTTCTGCTCGGTCAGCATCCGGGCGATCTTCGTGGGGCCGTTCCCAGCGAGGCACAGACTGTAAATCTGCTTCACCACGGTTGCGGCCTCCGGGTCAACGATGAAGTGTCCGTCCGGGCCTTTCAGATAGCCATAGACCGGCTGGCTTGTGATCGGCATACCGCTTGCTCCTTTCGCTCTGACTACTGCTCTGATTTTCTTGCTTGTATCGCGCACAAGCCACTCGTTAAACAGGTTCCGCAGGGCGCTCATGTCGTTGTCGCCCTGGGTGCTGTCCACGCCGTCATTGATGGCGATAAAGCGGACGCCTTTCTTGGGGAAGGTGATCTCTGTAAATAGGCCCACTTGCAGATAATTCCGTCCCAGGCGTGAGAGGTCTTTCGTCACGACCGTCTTGACCGCGCCGCTCTCCACAGCGTCCATCATCTCGGTGAAGCCGGGCCGCTGGAAGTTGGCTCCGCTCCATCCGTCATCCACGAAAAACTGATAGGGCATCAGGCTATGCTCACGGGCGTAGCTTTCGAGGATGCGCTTTTGATTGGAAATCGAGTTGCTCTCGCCCTGCAATTCATCGTCGCGGCTGAGGCGGCAGTACAAGGCGGTGATGGGGGCTTGCATGGGTTGCTGTCTTAACATCGTTTCCTCCAATCCGACAGCCCCGGCCCCGCTATTCCGATGGCAACAGTATAGCACAGGCCGGGGCGGTTGTATAGTGCTTTTTACTTCCTTACAAGAAAAAGTTTTAAGCTGAGGATTATCGCGGAACTACCGGCAGGAGGTCACGGGCCGGGGCTGATCTGGCAGCGGCTTTCGGCCTCCAGGACTTTCGCCATTTTGTCGGCGGCGGTGTCGGTGGTGTCCTGCTTGAAGTAGCCGGAAACGGTGAGGACGGTGTTGCCCATGCGGATTTCAGTCACGCAGTCCGGGCGGCGGGTGGTGGTCTTGCTGGGGGTGTCGGTCATAGGCGGCTCCTTTCAAATTTTTGTTGTGGACATTTAGAGGGCCATTTTCGAGGCCCGGAATGGTAGTACACAGCTCCCCTATTGAGGACGGCCCAAAAGCCCCGTGATACCGGGCTTTTCAAGGGCCTAAACCGTTACATGGCGGCCCGGTGGCGGCGCACCCGCTCACGGGTCTTGCGGCGTTCTTCCTCCTTGGCGCACTCCGGGCAGTATTTGGCCCGGTTGGATTTTGGGATGTACCAGCCACCGCACAGGACGCACTTTTTTCTTTCCCGGCGGTGGAGCAGGGCGGCGCACAGGCTTTCGTCCAGGGGCAGCACCGCCGCCCGAAACCAGCGGCAGATCAGCGAGTAGGAAATGCTCTGCGGGCAGACACATTCCTCCCCATCGTCCAGCAGAAGGCAGTTGCCGCCGTCATAGTTGCAGCACTCATGCACCAGCCGCCGGACGGCCCGGTACTGCGGATAGGTCAGCCGGACGGCGTTATCGGTCATGCTCGTCCCTCCGCTGGCTGGGCGCACCGTGAAGCACCTGGTCGATGTTCCGCTTGACGGTCATC
>ERZ808028.1620-NODE-1620-length-12869-cov-3.625078_pt1 | contig 12869 bp, 12 predicted proteins | sample MGYA00380184_ERZ808028 | MGnify/ENA primary metagenome ERZ808028 (study PRJEB31490, sample SAMN06133397) | mouse gut metagenome | isolation source: J8_1 | host: mice | place: China: Chengdu | collected 2015-05 ...
CGGGCAATGCGACTGGATCAGATACGCCGCAACAATCACTATCAGAAAAAGTACCGGCATAACATATCTTGTCTTATAAGCAAACTTTCCGACAAACGGAATCTCAGGAATAAAGCTTTTATGCTTTGTTTTGTCCATCGCTTTGCCAAAGAGCATAATAAGACCGGGCATTAAGAGGAATACGGCAAGAAGACTCAGCAAAATTGCCCGGATCAGGCAGACTGCCATATCCACGCCGATTCCAAACTGCATGAACATCATCGCCATCAGACCGCCCATTGTCGTGAGAGAGCTTGAAAAGATTTCCGGTATGGACTTACTCAGCGCCACAATATCCGCCTCACGAATACCGAGCGTCTGATGCTCTTCCTTATAACGGTTGCAGAAAATAACCGCGTAGTCAACAGACAATGCAAGCTGCAGCACAATTGTCACGGAATTGGATACAAACGAAATCGTACCTGTAATAAAATTAGTACCCTTTGTGATTAATGCCGCAGAACAGAATGTCAGCAAAAGAACGGGCACCTCAGCCCATGTTTGTGAAGTAAATAACAATACACTCACAACCACGATTGCGACAAGAATGCTAATCGTTGCCATTTCCTGCGCAAGCTGCTCTGCCGAAGCATCCCCCATTGCAGTTGAAACATAAATATCATACCCTTCAAGCATCGCCTCGACTTCATTCAGAGCCTCAAGAGCCCTGTCATCATCCTCGGAGTACCCAAATGTTATGTTATAAAGTGCGGAGAAATTATTGTAATACTCCGCCGAATTTTCAAAATCAAGCATAATAACGGTGTCCAAGGCTTCGATTTTTTCATAAAGTGCATACGCCTCGTCGTACGGAATGTTCGTCACCATAACCTTCGCCGTACCATATGTAATGAACTGCTCCTCCATCCGGTCGAGTCCCTGACTCGTTTCCGTCGTATCAGGCAGATACGCGGAAAGCGCATTTTCCACCTTGGTCCAGTTCATGGATACCAGTGAAAAAATAAGCGCAATGCCAAAAAGGAGGAAGAACAGATTTCTCCTGTCCACGATAAAGGTCGCCACCTTCAGCATAAATCCGCCGTCGTCACCGTTTTTCATTTGATTTTCTTCCATAACACATTCCTTCTTTTGCTCCAAACATAAGGATGGAGCGTTTTCCTTTCTTTTCTCAAATCATTGGATAGTATAATACATTGCTCTTTATTTTGCAATAGTGACCATTGGTCATTTTTTATTTTTTTATAATTTGTTTATACTTTTTTAATATTATTATATTGTATTCCCGGTGTCTCTGCAATATAGAGTGTTCAAAACAGTTTACCTTTCAAGCAAAAAGGCACTGATGTCAATCACCAGTGCCGGTATCCCGTTAAAAGTTTGTTGATTATGTTGTAATTTAACATTCTATATTGAAGACATTCTGCATAATATGGCTGCCTACCGGCTTATCATTACTTTAATATAGTCTTCTCTTTTATCCCTCATTATCAAAAATCCGTTCTCTGCCTCGCAAAGCTTTACTTCATGGGAAATCAATCCGGCAGGAGAAATCTGCTGCTTTTCCAATTTCCTAAGTACATAATGCCAATCATCATCATCCTGATGCATAAAGGTTGAATTCCATGTACCGGATATTGTCAGTTGATTTCTCAATATTTTCCAATAAACCGCCCTATTCAATGTCATATCGGAATACGGATTTCCGACAAGACATATGCGCCCCTGTGGCGCTGTCAAGTCTGTCGCCCACGAAAACGTCTCATTTCTGCCAACACATTCGAAAATTACATCTGCCCCCATTTTATCCGTATGCTGAAGCAGCCATTCAGAAACATCTTGTGTCCTGCTGTCACAGTAACGGTCTTTACTCAATCCGAGTCTTAAAATGGCGTTTCTTTGAGATTCCTTATTACCTATCACGAAAATGTTATCAATTCCTGCATCCTTTAAAAACAAAAACAGCAGCATTCCGATTGTCCCAAGCCCCAAAATAACAGCCGTATCATTTTTATGCAAGTGTACCCTCCGCATTGCATGTACCGCTACTGCCATCGGCTCCAGCATTGCCGCCTCCTCATACGATACGCTGTCGGGAAGTTCGATTAAATTCCATTCCGGCACTGCGGCATACTCCGCAAAGCCCCCATCCCTGCGCGAGCCAAGATAACTGTAGCTGCGGCACAGTTCATAGTAACGTTTCTGACATGCGGTACAGTTTCCGCACGGGATTAGCGGGAAAATGCCGACTCGTTTGTTTTTCCATTTTGTGTCGGCGCCTTCCCCCACCTCCGTCACCTGCCCCGCAAACTCATGTCCCGGTATCAGCGGATGTATATGCGCGCCTGTTTTATATATTCTTGGAATATCCGACCCGCATATTCCCACTGCCTTCACTGCCACAATTACCTCACCTGTCTTAGGCTGCGGCATGTCGGCATCCTCATACCGTATGTCCCCCGCACCGTGTAATATCCATGCTTTCATCTGATTCTCCCGCCGTGCATTTCTTATTTTATTCCTAATATTGACGCCTGTAATATCATACTCCCGTCTTATTTCTCTGGCCTATGACTTCCCTAAACCGCTCCAAGTCTTCCGCCGTCGTAATCTTAAAATTCCCCTCGTCCCCCGGTATCATGACCATGTCCATTCCCGCCATCACGGCAGGCTCCGTTGAACCGTTGATTGTTAATATTTTATCAGGAAGCAACTTCCTGTTTGCCTCATGGTACGGTCCAATCTTAAACGCCTCCGGCGCCTGTCCCGCGTATATTTCACTCCGGTTTACCAAAGAACTGATTTTCTTCCCGTCAACACTTTGGTATACCGTGTCCTTCATCGGAAGCACGGGCACCGCTCCGTCATGCCCGCGCACCGACTCAAGGCAGTCCGTAATCATCCGCAAAGAAAGCAGCGGTCTTGCCGCGTCATGAATCAGCACGGTGTCCGAATCGCCTGCATACGCCCTGATGTCCGTCAGACCGTTATATATCGAAAGCTGCCGGTTACCGCCCGGAAACGAAAATCCGCGGAACTTCCGGTTTTTATCATATTTATTCAGGCACTCCCGTATCGTTTCATGCCACTGCACCGCCGCCACGATCTGTATTGCATCGATTTTCTCATGGCGTGACAGCTGTTCTATGCAATAGGATATAACAGGTCTGCCGCAAACCTCTATGTACTGTTTCGGAATGTCCGACCCGAGACGGGTTCCGGTTCCGCCTGACAAAATTAGCGCAGCTGCCATCTTCCACACCTCCCGTTCTGCCGTGTCCTGCCAGGTTTCAGATGTCATCACAGTAATTGTGGATTTCCCGGATGATTTCCCCATAAGGTCTGTTTTTCCCAAAAAGAAGCGTTGTTCCAAGCACAAAGCCGTCAATCCCTTTCGGCGCAAACTTTAAAATCTTGTCCGCGCTGCACGCCCCGTCCCAGTATGCCTTAAACCCCATCTCCTCCTTCAGGAGCAGAAGCTTGTCTATCTTTCTCCCGACGTAGGGCATGTACATCTGCCCCGCATTTCCGGGATTGACCGTCATCACAAGGACTTTTTTTACAATCCGGAGCATCTCGTATACTGTTTCAATGCTTGTCCCGGGGTTGATTGCAATGCCCGGTATCATCCCCGCGTCGATAATTTTCTGTAAGGTCGTTGACGGATGGTATTCCGCTTCGGGATGGATGTAAACCGTGTCGCCCTTCCGAAGATTTTTCAGGAAAATCTCCACGCGGTTGTTCGGGTGCTCGATCATCAGGTGGACGTCGAGCGGCTTTTTCGTCGCCCCCGCAATATACTTCATGTCGTTTAGGGACATGGCGAAGTTCGGGACAAAACGCCCGTCCATGATGTCGATATGGAAGGAATCGATGCCGCCCTCGTCAAGTTCCCCGACTTCTCTTTCAAGATTTCCATAATCGGCACACATCAATGACGCCGTAAGTTCAAAGCTCATAAATATCTCTACTCCCCTTATTAAAGTACATCGATTATATTTGTCATTCTGTTAAAAAACGGATCCTCAACTACCAAGTCCAAAAAATCCTCATCCGTAATTTTTATTTCATGTATCAGTTTCAGTAATAATTCATCCAGTTCCCTGTTTACAATTCTCTCAGTTTGGGGGCACAATAGTATGTATGTTCTGAAATAGTCCAAAGTGCCTTCCTGCGCCCTCTCAAAACAGCATATATCCTTTTCACTTCTTGTTTCTGACGCATAAACCGGATTACCATATTCATCAAATCCTTGTACAGACGGATGCGGAGCCGTAAGCAAGGTTTCAAGAATATAATAGTTATCATAAATTGCACATAAATCGGATTTTATACCCTCATAAAAAGAACAAATATCCAGTCCTTTATCCAGCATATTTTCCGCTTCAAGCTGCAGAAAATAAAATCCCTTCAACTGATTATGTAATAGCCTTTGTACATACATTTGGCTTGTTCCTTTTGCCACAAAATCAAAAAATGCCACATTTCCTTCTTTAATACAAAAACTTCTCAAATACTTCTGATAATTTTTATATGCAATCTTTGCCCTTTGCATAATAGGTCTTTTATATCTCAATAGTCCGCTTTCATCATCCGATAAGTCATCACTGCTAATATCATCTGAATCTATTCCAAACCGTTCCTTTAAATTTTGCTTTAAATCACCACTAAACTTCATATTATCCACATACTCAAAATCTGATTTATCCCGCATACCAGCCCGAATAGCCGCAACTCTCGAAGTTAGAAAGTATACTGAATCATCATCCTGATTCTGTTCCTTTAGCAGTTCTGAATACATCTTCTTAAACAGATATCCGTCTCGGGCACTGAACCATACATTTTTAAATTCCTGCCTTTTGACCTGCTCATAAAACCAAAGTACAAAATCACTAATCATTGGTGCACATATCAGATAGCCAACATCATACGCATCAGATATCTCTATGTGCCTGTCATCTCTTTCAAATTGAAAGGGGCTGTTAAATAGTTTTGCAATAAACATTCCTATTCTTAAACGGTCACACAAAGAATTCATATGCCTAGAAAGACCTAAATTGCCTGTCATCTCCAATAAATCTAATGCGCTCTGCAGTCTGCATGTTTCAAACCCGTGTTTTTGTGCACTCTCTATATCTGCCACAATGTCATCGCCAATGTGTAAAAAACTCTTACCAATTGCCGACTTCTTTAGCACATCATATAATCCCTGCGTCTTACCCAGTCCATAATCACTGGAAGATATAACATCCGTATACTCTGTAATTCCACATTTTTTAAGAATTTGAATCAACTGGCTTCTGCTATAATACGAGTCCGAAACAATATATACCTTCTTTCCATCTAAAACAGCCTTTCTAAAAATGTCGCATACATCTTTTCTCGGAAAGAGCAAATCAAAATCCAATTTCCACTCCAAATCTGCCAATTTTTCCGTTATAACACTTTGTTTATCAGCACTGTTCACTTTAGCAAGCATATGTTCGTAGATTTCCGTCAGTGAAGGTGCCCTGTTTTTTGATAATTCCTTCTCACTTGCCATTCTTTTCCGATAAAAATCCGGTATAATGAATCCTTCTTCTTGCAGTTTTTTATCCACATATCTCACTACATCATCAGAAAACAATGTCTGTCTCACAACCAGTGTATCAAAAAGATCAAAGCTGATAATATCAGCAACGTCTATTTTCTTTTTCAGTTCTGCTTTTGTTACTCCTGATACTTTTGAAAAGTCGTAAGTCGTCTTTATTTCTTCCAACAAGTTTCTTCCACGTATATCAATTAATACTATTTTGCTTTTTCTACATAATTCTCCAATACGTTTTGCTATTGCTCTGCATGAGCCAGGACGTGCAACGGCAATAATTAGCTCTACGCCATTTTGGATCGCATAGTCTAGGGAAATAATTGGTTGTTCATACAATCTGCCATCCTCTCTAAATCCGTCAAGAAGGCCTATAATTTCAAAATCGTTCCCTAAATTTCCAAGAACCTTCTGTGTTTCCGTACTTAAACCATATAATGCTGTTTTTTTTTTTTTTTTTTTCTTAAGACTTTCATCCATTCCCATTTGTCTATACCCCTATTATTTACTATCCAACACCTCATTAACTATTTTTAAAAGATTATTTTCAAATACCGGCATGGAAAAGTGTTCCTCATATATACTCCTTGCTTTTCTTCCCATTTCTTCCATATCTTTCTTATTTTCCACACACCACGAAATTTTCTCTGCGAGTGCCTCTGCATCTTCATTTTTAAATATGAAACCATCCTCTCCATCATTAATGTAAACTGATGTACCTATAACATTTGATAAAATGCAGGGAACGGAATGCATCATGGCTTCGGCTGCTACTGTTGGCATGGAATCCTGTCTTGAAGGACAGATTAGTACATCAGCCTCATTTAACAGTTTATGTATCTCTTTGCGGCTGACACTGCCTGTAAAAATAACCTCACTAATATCCAAAGCAGTTTTTTTAACCTTCTCACCAAATAACGTCATATTATGCCCCACGATATAAAATTTACACATATGCCGTATCTTTGCCGAAAGCATTTTTATCGCCTTCAATAGTACGTCTTGCCCCTTTATATCCTCTAAAAAACCTATTGTGATAAAACAAATTGTCTCATGAACATTCTTATCCTGCCGAATACCGCTTTGTACATCACCAACTCCGTATAATAATTGCCCACAGCTTATTTCAGGTAAAAATTCCCCTATTGCCTCAGCAGGAACTGGTCCTACAGACACTGCTTTCAGATTATTCAGATTGATTTTTCCCATTACATTCTTATTAACACCATTGTAAAAAAATCTCGCATCATGAAACCACCATACTACAGGTACTGATGTATCTCTTTCCGATAAAAATACATGGAAGTTCAAAGTATTGCATACGATTAAGGAAAACGATTTTACCCAATCAGTTTCATTCATTGTTGCCAACTGCAGGTTTTCATCTACAACTACGGAAATATCATTTTCAACAAGTTTTGTACGCAATGGTCCGTCTATCATCGAAGAATATACAACCTCATAATCATGCTTTTTGAATACCATAGCAGCATGGAACAGCGCTATAGCCGGTCCTCCCAGTGTCAGATCATGAGACATCAACAACACCTTAGCTTTTGATGTATTATTTCCTTCTATTATTTCCTTCGCACGCAAAAAATATTGCAGTGTCCTTTTTACTGTGCGTCCCAAAAGTAATTGATGCAAATCATAAAAGTGAAAAATACGACTTTCATCCGCACCAAGAGAGACAAGCTGTTGTTTCATTTGTTTCACATAAAAACTCAAAATGACAATAATGTCATATTTTAATCTGATTCCTTCCTTCGGAGATAAAACTTTAACCCCATCAATATATGTATGCTGTTTTTGTTCCGAATTGTCCAACAGGGCTACAATCTCCTGTTGTTCGAACCATTTCCTGTATCGGTTATAATAATCACCTGTACCAAATAGTAAAAATTTCATCAATTTCACCTGTCATTTTTTTATCAAAGCAATAAATTCCTGATTTTATCTGAATAGTCCCTAGGATCATGCATTTTTTGAATTCTTTCTATTAGTTGCATATAATATTCACTCTCAAAACTATTGCTTACAAACATTCGAGGAATTAATATTTCAAACGAGGCAATCCACGGTTTATCCGTAATGCAAACCATATTAAAAGTATGAATCGCATCTACAAGTTTAGGAACTGACTCCAGGCAATGGGAAGCATCCGTCAGCAATTTATATTCATTCTGCTTTCATATTCTGTTCCTACACGTGTCTCAACTTGAAAAATTGTATTTTCTGCCTGATAATCATCCATACTATCCAGGTTCATAATCAGCCTGTACATTCTAACGCAATAATTAAATCTCTATCCAAACACATATAATTTTTAAATCCCAATTCCATCATATTAGATAACAAAGGCTGTTGCGTTTTTGGTGCAACCGCTATAACCACAAGCGAAGTTTCATTATAATCTGTCAGTGAATCAATCTGATAACATTTCTTTCCGTTAATTTCTCTTTCTAATGATAAATGGGTTTCGGCAAAGACAATTTCCACATCGGTATTCTTCTTTTCAATCTGGTGCTGCAGCATCGTTCCATATTTACCAGCTCCATATATAATTACTCTAGCTACCTGATTTACTTTATTCCAAAAAGTGTTTGTTATCATATCACATCTTATTTGAGTTGAAGATCGAATAAATTTCAATGGTTCCAGTTCTCTTTTTTCATCAATAAATTTATCAGCCTTGTACAGCAAAGAAAGCAGTTCCGTATTTCCCTTAAGAATGCTATGAATAATAGACTGGCTGAATTCATTAATCTGTTCTGTCATATCATTTAACATTTTCTCAAGATGATGGCTTTGCGCAATTTTCATGACATCTATAACTCCCTTCAGGAAATCCACATTTTTTTGCTGTGTTGATAATTCCCGTTTATAGCCTACCCGTACACAATACCACTCCAAAGGAATTACATAATACTTTTGCGCCCTTACTAAAACATTCGCTAAAAACGGTGGATCCTGAAAGCGCAGGTATTCGGGAAAAGTGATATTATTTACCTCCAAAAAGCTTTTTCTAAACAGGTAACTGCCGTAGTTAAAACAATTTTGTTCATCTCGAAAATCAATTTGCTTTATTGTTTCATTCATGGCAAAGTACTCGTGATGAAGCTCCGATTTGTAAAACACCCCATCCTTATAACTTACATAAAAGCTTCCCATAACATCGCAAGAAAGCTTGCCAGCCTCTGTCATAATCCGAGCGAGCACACAATTATTACGCCAAAAGTCATCTCCATCCAAAAAAGCTATATACTCTCCCTCCGCTTCAGCAATACCTCTGTTTCTAGCAGGTCCTGAGCCTCGATTCTTCTGTCGGAAAATTTTTATTCGCTTATCCTTTTTTGCCCAAACTGCTACTTTATTATAAGTTTTGTCCGTTGAGCCATCATCAATAATAATCATTTCCCAATTTTTATATGTCTGTCCGGCTACGCTTGTAATGCATTCATCTATGTATTGCTCACAATTGTATACAGGTGTAATAACTGATACCAAACTATTGTTCATACTATTCTCCCCTATCATAACACCACATGAGATATTCTTTTATATAACCTTCAAAATCCATTTTATCGCCCATTTTTTTCGCGAATAAACTTTCTCTTATATAATCTTCCTTCCACTCCAAATTTAAATATTTGCTTACTTCGGGATAAACAGGTGACTCATGATAATCCAATGTCTCATCTGAAAAAAGCTCATTTTCATAAATACCCAATTTCTGCAATATTTCATGCGAAATTTTTTCTAATATAATATTTGAAGGATGCCCTATATCATAAAACAATTTCGCTTTTTTATAGTTCAACAATATAAAGTCGTAAATTTTAATATCCCATGCCTGTTCCCTTTCTTTTATTCTTCCCATATAAAATTCAAAGTTCTTAATAATGTCATCCCTGTTCAGTGCATTACCACTTTTACAAAATAGTACAATATCATTTACACTCATCTCACATTCGATACATCTGTCAATAACAGTGTCCGCATGTGGAAACATACCATTATGATCTTTTCCATTGCTGATTGCCGGATTTCTTTTATTAATATCTGATTGTGGGAAAAATGCCTTTCCAAGACCAAACAGATGTGGAACAATTATCTCCCGCACTTGTGGATTTTTACTTATTGTTTCTCGCAGAAATTCATCCGACAAATAATATCCATATCCATTATTCCTCTGTATGTCCTCATGAATCCATACGTCGCAGTTTCGCAGAACTACATTATCAATTTTCCGTTTCTTATTCTCACATATTGTCGGATTAGGATATATTGCATACTGTTCGCCAAACTTCTTTGATGATTCCAAATAATTTTTTATAATTACCATGTGACAGTTCCCATGTAATAAAACGATACTCTTATTCAACCATCCATAATAAAGATAATCGCTGAATTCCTGCATACCCAAGGATTGCAACTGATTAGAAATCGTTATATAAGCAGAAATATCTCCAACAGCCACAAGAACATATATATCTTTATATATATGTTCTTTCAAATCATAAACAGATCTTCCCATAAAACTATCAATAGATTTATAATTATTAAGATAATGCTTTACACTTATTCCTTTATTTTTAAGGTAATAAGTGCATTTCGCTGCGTTTAATCCTGTTCCAAATACTACTATTTCTCTGTTTTGTATATTGCACAAAGAAATCATATAATTTTGATACTCCTTTATATTTATTAACATTTGCTCCAGTTCTTTGGAATAATTTGACTTCTCCAATTCTTCGGGCAGACAACTATCTTATCTTCATTATCATTCAAATATGCCCCCCAGTAGCTGAATGTACTATTTGCAATAATATTATGTTTGCAGTGCTTCATAATTGTCAGCTCTTCATAATCCCTAAATCCCATACTGCTGACAAATATCTTCTCACCCGAAATTTCCATATTGTTATTTACCCAATCAATATCATCTGAAAATATCAAATAGACAGGTCTGTCTATTTGGCTCTCCACAAATTTTACCGCCTTGTCATAATATCCTGAACTGCTTATATCTCGATTGAGCTTTAGAAAGTCACCTCTTCTGACATGCAAAGAAACGGTATTTTCGTTGCTTAATATTGCGCGAAAATCAGGCGGCAGTTTTATCTTTTTTTTTAACGAAAACTCATGTTGCAAAATGCCCTTTATGTCATCATAATATTTCATATCGAAATAGTATCCCTGATAATAGGTAGGAAAAGCCAATCTGAATTTTGATAGCTTACCATTAAAATTCAGCTCTTCATTCTGGTACTGCCAAATCCATTTATTCATTAATGAAAAACCGTAAAAAAACTTATCCACATAATTAGACTGTTGCAGATATTTCCACTGTGACATTATTTTTTCATCCGCCACCGGAAGGGATATATTAAAATGCATCAGTCCATATTCTCTATGCCCTAATTTGTCCCTAAAATAAGCATTATTTCCATTTTGGACCATATCCTCGTTATTAATAAAACGCGTATCCAAATATACTTTTTTTCCTGTCAATATGCTGATTTTCCTTGCAAATGCATATTGAAACATTTGGTTTCCCAAACCGTCTGATATTCTGACAACATTCATTTTTTTTCCTTCATATTACTTCAACCATCTACCAGCTAAGCCCCTATGGCAACTTATACTTCGTACAATATATTCTCCAGCGATACTATCGGGCAATCAACCTTCTCTGAAAGCTTTTCCTCAATTTCCTTAAAGAATGTAATTGCAGTCACGACTACTGCATCAACACTCTCCAAATTATCATCCATTGACACAATATCTACATCCGAATAAATTGAATCTGCTTTCTGATCAATGCCATATGCAATAGTCACATCAGAATCTTTAAGTTCCTCAATTAAAGTCTCGCCCGCATAGCTCATGCCATAAATTGCAATCTTCTTATAACTATTCCGTTCAAAATATGAGACAATGTTCTTTCCTTCCTGTTTTATCTTTACCCACTGATTCATCATAAAAAAAAGTGCTAGATGTTTGTCAGACAAATTCTTTGATTTCTTGATTGACTCTCCTGCCACTTTTCCCACTGCACCTGCTCCAAGTACAGCACCTGTTAATCCTGATAACAGTAATATAACTATCTTTTTCATTATACCCCCTATTCTTGTTCAACCTGCCAATTTAGGCACAACCGCAATATTTGCAGAACGATCTAGTTTATAAAATATTTTTTCACAGTCTCCCATAATTAAGATATTTTACATTTTCGTAATGGAAACGCAGAAAAGTACCGCCCTTTCCTACATCAATAATTTTCTCGAAGTTTCTTAATATCATTAAAGTATTTTGCATGTTCTTCAATCCATGTTTCTGCTTTGTCCCACCATTTCAGTTTTTGCAAAAACACTATATCATCTTTCTCAAATCTATATCGTATCAATCTAGCCGGATTGCCTCCCACTATAGAATATGGTTCTGTGTCTTTAATCACATTCGCGCTTGCCGCTACTATTGTTCCATCAGCAATGCTTACTCCTTCCATAATAGTGACACCATCGCCTATCCATACATCATTCCCGATTTCCACCGTATATCCATTTTTTGTAATTCTAAATTCATCAAACAGATTCTTTGATATGTACGATTTCATATTAACCGGATGTATTGAGTAAAACATTGGATGTGTAGATACAAAGTTTCTAGTTGGATGTTGACCAGCTATCACTCTCACATTGGGACCTATCGATGTATATCTGCCTACTCGGACATTTTTTAAAACTGTATTGTATGAAATATATGATGCAAACCCAATTGTGCAACCAAATAACTGTCCTCCAATTGACAATGTATTTCTCCCTTCAAATACTGTATCTGTATCTACATATGAATCCCAATTTAAATAAATATCTTTTTCTAATATCGGATATCCTACAATCTGATCGTCTAAATGTTTTGCCCTTAATAAACGATATATTTCCTTCTTGTATTCAAGTGCAGTTGATATAAAAATTGCTGTTTCTGCTTCCATTGCCAGTAATTTATCTACAGATATAACTTCTTTACCTTGAACTTTTTGTCCGACTTTATGATAATCAGAGTCTATAAGAGCAAATATATTTTCTGAACCTAGCCGTTCCAACCATTTCATTCCAATTTGACCGGTTCCATATAGCACAAGTTTTTTATTCATAGAGTCCCTCTTATATTCATATTTCTATACAACCAAATCATAATCGACCCTTTCAAAAACATCCAAAATCCCCCCTTTGGTTGCATTATAAATCTTTATCCCTTTACAATCTGAAATGCTTTTCAATAA
>ERZ808028.1621-NODE-1621-length-12853-cov-6.745852_pt1 | contig 12853 bp, 13 predicted proteins | sample MGYA00380184_ERZ808028 | MGnify/ENA primary metagenome ERZ808028 (study PRJEB31490, sample SAMN06133397) | mouse gut metagenome | isolation source: J8_1 | host: mice | place: China: Chengdu | collected 2015-05 ...
AGAGCGTCTGATGGATAAAATAACGTTCCTCGAAAAAGAGAAAAAAGCCGTTGGACAGGAAGAAAAAGAAACACCGGCAGAGGAAAAGAAACCGGACACTTTAATTTCAATCCTTATGGAATGGCAGCAAAACCGGAGCGCCTTTATTCAGGGTAACAATATCCGGCAGCGCACAGAAACAAAAGCAGGTAATGTAAAAGATTTTTCTTTAATGGTGGCGTTTCTCCAATCACATAAGATTGAAACGCTTGAAGATTTGCGGAAACTGGCAGAGGATACCAAAAAGCGACGGAGCGACAACATTCACAACCAGCGTGAATTAAATGCAAAGCTGAAAAAAATGTCCAATATTGTAGACATCTATCAAGCCTACAAGCCATTTGCGGAGTATCTGAAAAAGTACGAAAGTCTTTCCGGCAGGCAGAAACAGTCTTACTATGGCAAGAATGCGGACAAAATTGAAACTGCCCTCTCCTACCGCACAGGACTGAAAAATTTGAGCGGTACGGATAAACTGCTTCCGAAAACGTGGAAGAAGGAGCTTGACGGACTGAAAGCGGAAAGTGCAAATATAAGGCATGATTTAGCGGAAAATGATGCCATTCTTGGGGAACTTGCAGAGATTGCGGACAAGGCGGCAATGGTACAGAGGGCTAAAGAAAAACAAAAAGAAATACTTCCCAATCTTGGGGAGAAAAAAAGCGCAAAAAAGGAAAGGGGCAATTATGGCAGAGAATAAGAAATATTATTTCCTCAAGCTCAAGGAGGATTTTTTTGACCAGCGTGAGATTGTGGTTTTGGAAGGCTCAAAGGATGGTATTTTATACGTGAATATCCTTCTCAAACTGTATTTAAAATCCTTGCAGCATAACGGCAAACTGCTTTTAAACGAGATGACACCGCTTTCGGCAGAGATGATCGCACTGCTTACAAGGCACGAGGTAGGCACTGTTGAGAGGGCGATGCGGGCATTCATGCAGCTTGGTCTTGTAGTAATGCAGGAAGATGACACCTACTATATGCCGGAAATCGAGCAGATGACCGGAAAAGGCTCATCTGAGGGGGAACGCAAGGCAAGATACCGCAGGCAGAAAGCGGAAGGCAGCACGCCGCTTTTGACGGATACAAATATGGGAATTGGACAGAGTTGGGACAATGTCCCGCCTGTGTCCCAATTTTGTCCGCCAGAGATTAGAAATAAGAGTATAGAGAACAGAGATTATATAAAAGAGAGTGAGAGAGAAAAAGACGCACACACACTTATGAGGGAGGAAAAACGAATATGTGTTTATGGCAGATATGAAAATGTCATTCTTACAGATAAGGAGATGGAAACGCTCAAAAGCGACTTCCCGGCAGATTACCAATCAATGATAGAGCATTTGTCGGAATACATGGCTTATACCGGAAGGACATACAAAAACCATTTAGCCACTATGGAATGCTGGAAAAAGGCGGACATGAAGAAAGAACAGGAAAAAGGGAAAGGGTATTCCTATAATGGCAGTTTTAAGGAGGGGGAGAGTTTATGAGCGGAACAGATATGCAGGCAGCGGTTACGGATACGCTTGCCGGACTTATTCAGGAGGGGATTGCAGACAGTGGTGATTATATTGATGCTGACACCGGACTTCTGATGTGCGGGAAATGCCAATCAAAAAAGCAGACGGTCGTAAAGCTGATGGGGCGCACCATGAAACCGTCCTGTTTATGCAGATGCAGATCGGAGGAATTGGAGAAAGAAGAACAGAAACGAAAAAACAAGGAGCTGATGGAGGGCATTTTCAGGCTGAAAAGCGCAGGTCTGCAGGACAGAACATTTTTTGGGTATACGTTTGCAAACTGTGACGAGGCGCACCCTTGCGCCGGATATGCGTACCGTTATGTTGGACATTTTGCAGAATTTCAGAAAAACGGACAGGGGTTATTGTTTTGGGGTGACGTGGGAACGGGAAAGACATTCCTTGCAGGCTGTATTGCAAATGCGCTCATGGAGAAAAATATCCCTGTGCTGATGACAAGTTTCCCGAAACTGTTAAATGCGCTTGGCGGGATATACAGCGGCGAAAAAAATGAGTACCTGAAAAGCCTGAACCGATACCAGCTCCTTATCATTGACGATTTAGGCGTGGAACGTGACACTCCCTATGTGCTGGAAACGGTCTATCTCGTGATAGATGAGCGTTATAAAAGCGGGAAACCGTTTATTATTACAACAAACCTGTCACTGGAAAAATTACAGAATCCGGCAGATTTGGAGCATGGGCGCATCTATGACCGCATTATGGAGAGATGCATTCCTGTTGCTTTTTCGGGGAAAAATTACCGGACGGGTAAAGGCAGGGCAAACATGGAGAGTGCTTCGGGCATTTTAAAGGCTTAAAAAATAACAGTAACTTATGGATATGGCAGTGCCAATAAGTCCGTATCCTTGTACAGCGTCAGGGCAATTACGGAGAAATCTGTACTTGTCTTTATTTTTGCAGAAGATGAAGGCGGTACAGGCGGAAAGGGAATAAATATGGGTAACATGACAGGTAATTGCACCGATACAAAAAAAGACATTACAGTAAAAACGGTCTTTGACGGAAACCAAAGCGGACAGCAGGCATTTATGAAACTGATACAAAGGCAGTACCGTATCAGTGGTTCGGATATACAAAACAATAATATTGATAATGCAAGATATAATATTGACAAAACGCAATATAGAGATTATACTAAAGGCAGTGAAGCAGATGTTGGCGGTACAACTGTTGGTTTTGCGGAAAACGGAGGACAGCATGATGGATTCTAATTTCGCAGCATTACAACAGCTTCACAGCAGCTTACGGGTTGCCATATATTGCAGGCTCTCAAAGGACGATAACCTTGACGGGGAAAGCGCAAGCATACACAACCAGCGGGATATGCTGGAAACGTGGTGTCAGGAGCATGGTTATACAGTTGCAGGCGTGTACGCTGATGACGGGTATTCCGGTTTATATATGGACAGACCGGACTTTCAAAGAATGTTAGCCGACTGCAAACAGGGCAAGATTGACATTGTGGTAACGAAGGATATGTCAAGGTTTACCCGGAACAGCACACATTCAGGGCAGTTGAGGGATGAATTTTTCCCGAAGCACCATATCCGTTACATAGGTGTGACAGACGGCGTAGATACGGGAAAAGATGATGACCTTATCGCATTCCGCAGCGTTTTCAATGAGATTTATTCAAAAGACATCGGGAAAAAGGTACATTCCTCTTACGTCATCAAGGCGAAAAAAGGCAAGTTTACCGGATGTATCGCACCGTTTGGGTACATGAAGTCACCAGAGGATAAGAATTTCCTGATACCAGACAAGGACACTGCCTGGATTGTGCAGAAAATATTTGGATGGGCGGCTGAAGGGCATGGCACGAACTGGATCAGGCGCAGACTGGAGGACGAGAAAATCCCCGCTCCCTGTTGGTGGAACAGGAAGAAAGGCTTGCGCAACCATGTGACAAAATGGGAAAAGGAATACGGCGAAAAGGGCATTTATATGTGGGATTTCTCCACAATCAAGCAGATAATCGCCAATCCCGTCTATATCGGCACGATAGCATCGCAGAAAGCAAACTACCGTTTCAAGGTCGGCTGGCTTGGGGATAAAAAGCCGGAGGAATGGATTCAGGTAGAGAACGTGCATGAACCGCTTGTGGATATAGATACTTACAATCTTGTGCAGGAAAAGGTAAAGATGCGCAAAAGACCGGACGCATGGGGCAATTATGGGATATTTGCAGGACTTGTCAAATGTGGGGAATGCGGAAGTACAATGAACCAGCGTGTGGCAAATGCGAAAGCAAAGACAAGGATACTGACCTGTGCAAAGTACAATAAATATGGCGTGGCACATTGCAGCCAGCACCGCTTGGAGCTTGACACGCTGTATCAGATTGTATTGGAGCAGATACGCACCTGTGCGGCACTCGCCCTTGCAGATGAAACAAAAGTCATGGAGGAACTTCGGAAAAGCAGCCAGTGCGACAGTGAGGAAGAAAGCAGGCGCATGAAAGCAAAACTTTCGGAAAGTGCGAACAGGCTTTCCGAACTGGATGTGCTGATTTCCAAACTTTATGAGGACTGGGTGGCAGGCAGGATTAACGAAACAAATTTTACCCGCATGATGGAGAAAGCACAGGGCGAACAGGAAGCCTTGCAGAAAAAGGCGGATACGATGCGTGAATGTCTTGACGGGGCAGCAAGGGAACAGGAGGACAATTCAAAGTGGCTTTCACTGATTAGGCAGTATGCCGACATTAAGGAGCTTGACAGGGAGATGTTACACTTACTCATTAAAGAGATTGTTGTCCATGAGGATATGTCAGAAGGCAGGCGCAACACAACAGTGGAGATACACTTTAATTTTATGAAACAGGGAAACCAGCTAACGGTAAAAAGTTAGTCTGATGTTTTCAAAGACCGCATACAGGGGAACGAAGTTTATCCCCTGTGGCGGAGAAATATCTATAAAACACAATCAAATCTTGAAGTTTCACAATCAATTCGATTATTTTTCAACTATTTAGGTATGACACAGCTGATAAGCGAAGGAGGAGAACCGCTTGTTTAATTATACAAAGGCAGAATTGTCGGAAATTGCGAATAAGCAGAATTTTATCCAGGATACTCTGGAAAAAGTAGTGCGTTTAAGTGAAGTCCTGGATTATATCAACAGTAATCCCATTATGAAAGGCTGCCTTGCATTGAAAGGGGGAACAGCCATCATGACCTACACAGAAAGCAGAGAGAAAGAAGCATCTGAAAATACAAAAAGTCATTGATAGAATAATTCAAAGGGGTGTGATATACTCTAATCGGTTCAAACAACAGATTTGCATTGGACGAGGTAAGAGTATGGAAAATCCATGGAAAGAAATTTCATTAGCTGATTATGAAAATCATATGAAACTTGATTCGGTTATGCAGTTGCAGGTTATGAATGAAATGATGAAAGGTCAATTTTATACATATCCCGTATCAAGTATAATGATACTTGGTATTGCGGGTGGTAACGGTCTTGAACATATCCAAGAAGACAGGTTTGATAAAATATATGGCATTGACATCAACTCTTTTTATCTGCAAACAGTCGTTCAAAGGTATTCTGAATTGAACAGTATCCTGGAATGTCTGTGTATTGATTTGATAAATGAAACGGATAAATTACCAAAGGCTGATATGGTCATTGCAAATCTGTTGATTGAGTATATCGGATATGATTGTTTTCAGAAGGCTATCGTACAGACAAGCCCAAAGTATGTTTCATGTATTATTCAAATCAATATGGAAGATAGCTGGGTATCAGATTCCCCCTATCTTCATGTATTTGACGGACTGGAACAGGTGCATCATCAAATGGAAGAACAGTCATTGCAGAAAGCAATGTTCAAAATTGATTATCATACAATCAAAACTTTAGAACGTATGCTGCCTAATGGCAAAAAACTGGTACAAATAGATTTTGAAAAAAATCTCTCTATATAATATTTTCATTCCAGCGGTCACGCTTTGCAGCATGGCCGCTTTCCTATATGGGGAAAGAACAGAACCGTGCCAAAGCCCGGCCGTTGGTGTGTCAATTTGTTCTTTTCGTTATATTTATCCAAATGGGTTAGATTTGTCATAGCATAATTAAAACAACTATAAAGTAGATTGATTTGACAATGACACATTATTTGTGCCAAATTTAATGTGCTTATGTATCATAAAACTTGACAATGACACATTATTTATATACAATATAATGTGTATGAAAAGGAGTGACTGTCATGAAAACTGAGAATACAATAAAAACTCTTTTGGAAAATTCGCCGGATGGTACTATTACGGCCAGACAGATAACAGAATCCGGAATGCACCGAAGCATATTGCAGAAGCTTGTAAAGGATGGAGAATTATATCGTTATGGACGAGGGCTTTATATACGGAGTGATATATGGGAGGATGACATCCATCTGTTGCAGTGCAGGTATGGACGAGGTATCTATTCTCATGATACAGCGTTGTACCTTTTAGGATATTCCGACAGGACACCGGCAAAATATACAATGACTTTTCCAAAAGGGTATAATGCGCCTTCTCTTAAACAGGAAAATATTATTGTGAAACGAGTTGTGCCAGATAATTATACACTTGGAATCATTGAAATAAAGTCGCCCTGCGGGAATCCCATCAAAATATACAATCTTGAAAGAACATTATGTGACATTGTGCGTGGCAGCGGCAGTGATATTCAGATTGTAAATGGAGCAATGAAACGGTATGCGGCTTCTAAGGAAAAAGATATACACAAGTTGATGAAATATGCGGAGCAGCTTAGAGTAAAACCAAAGATATTACATTACATGGAGGTGCTGTTATGATAACCAGAAATCCAATGCAGCTGAAAGCATTCATTAAGAAAAAGGCAGCAGAGAAAAATATTTCTGCCCAGCTTGTCATGCAGAACTACATGTTGGAACGGTTGCTGGAAAGAATTTCGCTATCAACATATAAAAACAATTTTATATTAAAAGGCGGATTCTTAATATCGGTAATTGTTGGGCTGGATACCAGGACAACGATGGATCTGGATACAACAATAAAAGGCTTTACATTAACCCATGAATCAATCCGAAAGGTTTTTAAGGAAATATGCGCTGTTGAAATAGAGGATGATGTGAGCTTTACTTTAGAAGATATTTATGATATTCGTGAAACGGATGATTATCCCGGCATACGTGTTTCTTTAAAAGCGAATTATCCTCCCATCAGTGTACCTCTGACGGTAGATGTTACGACTGGGGATATAATCACACCGAAAGAAATAGAATATACATTTAAACTTCTCTTTGATGACAGGACATTAAGTATATTGGCTTATAATCTGGAAACAGTCCTGGCAGAAAAAATAGAAACTGTATTATCACGCAGCATTGCCAATACCCGCCCAAGAGATTTTTATGATATACATACCATCTTTGCTTTGCGTGGAAATGAATGTGATAAAAATATTTTGAAACGAGCATTGGAGCAGACAAGTGCAAAGAGGGGCAGTAGCCAGGTGATGCAAAATTATGTGGAAATCATTAAGGAGATCAGGGATAATCCACAGATGCAGAACCTTTGGAAAAAGTATCAGAAAAATTTTGATTATGCAAAAGATATTACTTTTGAAGATACTTGTAATTCTGTTAAATATATCATGGATTACGTTATGACAAGGTGAAGAATACATTAGGAAGATGTTGAAGCTAATTTGTGCAAAGAAAGAGATGTCATAAATCAATATTTGGCCTTTACAAAGATATATAATGAACAGGTGAAACTGCATGGAAGTAATATGTCAGAGCCAAAATTGTGTCTAAAGCAAGATACTAAAATTCCTAAAAACATGAAAAAGTCCACCTGTTTGTTTTGTATGTAGCAGGTGGGCTTTTTTGTTTTGTATAAAAACGATTGTCTTAATGACATTGGGGTTCTCTGTCTCTTTTTCTATCTTTAGAATATCGTATCAGACCGGAAAAGACAACGATGCTGCCGGCTGGGAAATTTCGGGTTTCGGCGGGAGCCGGAACGTGGAAAATTCGCAAGTGTATAGACACTTGGAACGCTTGCCGTTTAGAGCCATGGCCGAAACATCCCTTTTCTATTGGGCAGTATATGCAGGAAGAAATTTCAATCTTGACAAGCGACCGTCGGTCGCTATATAATTAAAACGTAATAAACGACCATCGGTCGCTACTGGGAGGTTTTGTCAGATGCCAAAAGGAATTACACTTACACCCGAACAACAGGCAGCACGTCGAAGCGAAATAGTTGATATTGCGTTGCGCCTTATTGCTGAAAATGGGTTTCAAAAAACATCTATGCGGGAAATTGCAGACTTAGCGAAAATGGGAAAGTCCAGTCTATACGATTTTTTCAAAACAAAAGACGAGATTGCTGTATATGCAATGGAGAAAAAATTTGAGGAAATCATAGAGCAGGTTCACAGAATTATTGACAATGAACCTTTGCCGGAACTATGCCTTAGAAAAATCATGCACAATCAGCTTAAAGTGCCACATCAGTATAGGATTGTACTAATGTGGCTTCATGCCGAATCTGACTACTTGGAAGAAGAGTATCGGAAGCGTCTGAAAACAATACGTTACGAATACCACAATATGATCAAGACCGTGATTGAAGGCGGAGTGGCCAAAGGTGTTTTTCGCAAAACAGATTCTGACCTTGTGGTGCGCCTGTTGATTAACTCCATGCTCTCCATTGTCTATACTTCCCGGCCATCAGCCAGTGAGGAAAAGATGCTGGATGAAACAATCAATATATTTCTACACGGAATTATGAATGAAGGAGGTGAAAAAAATGAACCCCTATATCCTGTCTTTGGAGCATAAACAGGCATCACTTGAAATGGTTGGCGGAAAAGGTATGTCTTTATCAAAGCTATTGACAGCGGGTATCCCTGTGCCGGACGGTTTTCATGTTACAACTGCTTCATACCGGATTTTTGTTGAAGCGAACCAGATTCAGCCTTACATCAAAGCATTGCTGGAGGGCACAGATTCCAACAGTACCAGCCAACTTGAAGATATATCCAAGCAGATTGGTCAACTTTTTCATAATGGAAAAATGCCGCAGGAAGTATCGGCGGCAATAAAAACCGCTTATGCCGGATTAGGAAATGTTTCGGTGGCTGTCCGATCCTCCGCGACTGCGGAGGATTTACCCGATGCTTCTTTTGCGGGCCAGCAGGACACGTACCTCAATATACAAGGTGAGAACGAAGTCCTTGACGCTGTAAAGCGATGCTGGGCATCCCTGTGGACAGCTCGTGCGATTGCTTACCGCATAAAGAATCATATCAGGCAGGAGCTTGTGGCCCTTGCCGTAGTCGTACAAAAGTTGGCGTTTTCTGATGCTTCTGGTGTTATGTTTACAATCAACCCCATGAACGGCAGACGTAACGAAATGATTATAAACGCCGCATGGGGGCTTGGTGAAGCGGTGGTTTCCAGCTTAGTCACCCCTGATACAATCGTTACGGACAAGAGCGCCGTCCGAATCGTGTCATATGAAGTGGCAAACAAAGAGATTATGACGGTTCGCACCTTAGACGGAACGGAAGAAATCCCTGTCCCCGGACGGCTCCGTAAAAAACCTGCTCTTACCCGCAATCAAGTCATGCGGCTGACGCAGCTTGGAAATAAAATTGAGAAATATTATCGAATGCCTATGGATATAGAATGGGCGCTGGAAAAAGATAAGTTGTATATTGTTCAGGCCCGCCCCATTACTGTCTTACCGCCGGAGTGGGTATTGCCGGAAAAGAATGTAGTTTACACAAAGGGCAGTCTGGCAGAACACCTGCCAAACCCAGTCACGCCTCTGTTCGCCACTCTTGGCCTTGAATTAGTCAACCGTGCGTCGGCGCTTTTATGGGTGGATATGTTTGGTACAAGCGCAAAAAAGCTGCTGCCAGACAATGGGGCATACACGATAATCAATGGTTATGTCTATCTTTCCGCTAAGGCAAAGCCTCTTTTAATTGCTGTAAAATCCCTTTCCCCCCGCTCTTTGCGCCGGACGCTTACGAACAGCATGATGCGCTTTGAAGCGGCAAGAAAAGAATTTGAAGATGTGGTGAGGCAGTGGGACGAAACATCCCTGCATACGTTAAGCGCCAAGCAGATTATGGAGGGCATTCAAGCCGTATTTTACGCCGCATGTATTTATTTCACAAGGATTCAGCTTACATTGCCCGCCGCATCGATCAGCGAAACGTTATTCACAAAATTCTTTCAGGGTGCGGCCCGCCGTGCTGGTATAACGGACATTTCCGTTCTCTTGCTTGGGTTTGATACGATTGCGCTGCAATCGGAAAAGAACCTGTGGGACCTTTCGGAATGGGCAAAGCAAAATAACACTTTAGGCTTCTATCTGAAAAGTAATCCTGCAGCAAAGATAGCAGAAGATTTCAAGTCCTCCATTTTGCCTGCGGAAGTTTCGCAGGAGGTATGGATGGAGTGGAAAAGCCGGATTAACGCCTATTTCAAAGAATTTGGCTGTACTGCGTATGAATTTGATTTTGCATATGCCACACCACAGGAGATGCTTACGCCAACCTTTGAATCCATAAAAGCATTTTTGGAGGAAAAAGGGGAAAATCCGTATTCGCGCCAAATCACATTTGAAAAGCGCAGGAAACAGGCCGAAAAAGAGATTTTGCAACAGATAGGCGGCCACCGTAAAAAGCTGTTTTTGAAGCTGCTCCATTGGGCACAAACTACTGCCCCCATGCGTGAAAACGCTATTTATTTGATGGGGATGGGGCACCCACTGATTCGCCGTATGTTACAGGAAATTTCTGAACGTCTCTTAACTGGAGGAGCCATTTCACATCCGGACGATATTTACTGGCTCACAAAGACAGAATTGGAAACGCTCATAACACAGCTTGATAAAAATATGCCCCTATCTGATCTGAGTGAGGCAATCCCTACTCGACAAGCGGAGCATGATACATTCCGGGGTTATGTGCCGCCTTCCATGTTGCCGGAAAAAAGCACAAAAGCCGTATCACATGCAACTCAAATACAGAAAGATGGGAAAATTGTATTGATGGGCATAGGAACCAGCCCAGGCGTTGTTACGGCTCCCGCCTGTGTACTGAACAGCCCGGCAGATTTTGAGAAATTCCAGCCGGGAAGTATCTTGGTCGCCGTTACCACAACTCCCGCATGGACGCAGTTGTTTGCCTCCGCAAGTGCGATTGTAACAGACATTGGCGGCCCTCTTAGCCATTCAAGCATTGTTGCCCGTGAATATGGTATCCCCGCTGTCATGGCAACACACACTGCTACGCGAACCATACAAAACGGACAAATGATAACAGTGGACGGCGCAACAGGGGAGGTGACACTCATTGAATAAAAACTCAATGAATAAAACGCCTATTTTTGCCTTGAAACTTGCAACTTTTGTAATTGCGTTAGGATATAGCCTGATCATTCCGGTTATGCCGTTTTACATGAAAAATCTCGGAGCGGGTGGCAAAGAACTTGGCTGGCTCACGGCCATATATGCGCTGACACAAACACTGTGCGCCCCGTTTTGGGGAGTGCTGTCCGACCGAATCGGCAGAAAGCCGATTATCAGCATTGGCATGTTGGGCTATACAATCAGCTTATTGCTGTTTGGCTTGGCCTCCTCCTTTTGGACACTGTTTATCGCCCGTGCTTTATCCGGTATTTTGTCATCTGCTACGTCAGTTGCGTCCCTGGCCTATGTGGGTGATTCCAGCACAGAGGACGAAAGAAGCAAGAATATGGGCCAGCTTGGAGCTGCAATGAGTATAGGTGTTATGTTGGGGCCGTTGTTTGGCGGTATTCTGGCTGGCTATTCACTTGCACTTCCATTCTTTACAGGAGCCGGAATTTCATTTATTGCATTTTTACTCATTGTAACCGTTTTGCCAGAGTCCATAGAGAGGTCAGGTTATCCGCACAAAAAAGATTCTTTTGATTTTTTAGCCCTGAAAAGCATGCTGCTTGGTCCCGCAGGAGTTATTCTGATCCTTATTTTTATCGTAAACTTCTGTCAAACCGGTTTGCAGGGTATTACGGGGCTGTATGTCGTTGACAAGTTTGGATTTACCACCGGGCAAGTTGGTGTTGTTTGGATGGTGGTAGCAGGTGTTTTAATTGTAGTACAGGGTTTTTTTACCGGTCCTTTGGAAAATAAGACGGGCGATAAGCTACTAATACTGACAGGCATATTTTGTAAAGCATTGGTTGCCTTTGCTATGGTATTAACATCTGGCTTTATCAGTGTACTTGTTGTTTTCGGTCTATTTGCAGTATCTTCCGCTTTAACAGTACCCACACTAAACGCAAGCCTTTCCAAGGCGGCCAATCAGCGCAAAGGAATACTCATGGGCTTTGCCAGCACCGCCGGAAATCTTAGCAAAGTCATTGCCCCTCTGCTGGCTGGGTATCTGTATGAGCGTAGTATTGAATTGCCTTATATCACCATGGGAGCGATCGCACTAATTGGAACAATTATATGTTTTATCTGGAAAAAGACTGTGCGGTGAGCTGGTATTTTAATGAAAGAGGGACTTGAAGATGAAAAAGATTATAGATTTTATTGAAGAAAATGTAAATGGAAGAACACTGTTTACAAAGGAATTGGTCTACAAACTGGAGGATGGTGCGTTAGAGGGTATATACTCTGATCAGATTTCTTTTTCAAATCTAAAATACTCACAAAGCGGATTTCAATTAGATATGTTTATAGTTGCAAATGAAAAGATATGGCTTATGGGAGCCGATGGACAACGAGAAGAACTGCGAAAAGATTTTAGTGCTGTATCATTATTTCGTTTTGAATTAGCTAAGCGTAAAAGTACAGATACAATGACTGGTTGTTTTAGAATGATTTCAGCTACTGGAAGAAATGTAGCAGCAGAGGCAGTGGTTAGTGGCATATATGGCATATGTCTCGAAAACAATGTTTTAAAATTTTCAGAAGATCAGGTTTTGTATCGTGATCAGCCAATACAAGACGGACAATCTAAGCCTGTGGCATTTCAATCAGAACATCGTTTTTATTGTGAAGATGGAAAATTACATTATGAATATAATGGAAAATGCTTTGACTATGACATAAATACAATGCAACGTGTGAATAGTTCTGATAGTTTTCCACCATTTGTTTCAATAGAGAAATAATCAATAAGTAGCACTATTAAAAATTATTACAAAGAGATAAAGGGAAGGTCAATGAGAACACTTTTTTTAAGTTCAAGTGGTTTGAATGAAAAGACTACTAAGTTAT
>ERZ808028.1622-NODE-1622-length-12853-cov-6.225814_pt1 | contig 12853 bp, 10 predicted proteins | sample MGYA00380184_ERZ808028 | MGnify/ENA primary metagenome ERZ808028 (study PRJEB31490, sample SAMN06133397) | mouse gut metagenome | isolation source: J8_1 | host: mice | place: China: Chengdu | collected 2015-05 ...
TGTGCCGCTGAACGCTCTGTTAGCGGAAAGGGAAAGTACCACCACCATCCCCAAACGAAAGGGGGTGAGAAGATGGACACCAACCCCCGTGACTATGGCGAACGGTGCAGGTTTGACGCCTTTTGCAAGACCGTGTTGAAGCATGAGGCAATCGACTACATCCGTGAAGTGAAGCGGCGAGCCAGCCGGGAAACATCGTTGGAACGTCTGCCCCAGACGACGATGGACAAGCTGTGTTCGGCTGACGACTACCCCAGCGACAGCTATGTATTCTCGTACTGCGGCTACGACCTGCCGATCAGCAGCGAACGGGTGGCCGATGCCTTTGCCAGTCTGCCGGAGCAAGAGCAAAGCATTTTAATTTTGCGGCTGGTTCTGGATTTGACAGACCGCGAGATCGGCGAGGCCCTGGGCCTGTCCCGGAGTGCCGTCCAGCGGCGCAGAACCAAATCGCTGAAAGTCCTGCGGACAAAGCTGACAGCGAGGAAAGGAGGTTAGTACCATGAGGCGCCGTAATTACAAAGGCCGTGAACTGCTGCCGCTGGCAGTGAGCGATGCGGCCCGCGCCGGGGACGCTGATGCCGTGGAGCAGGTCTTGCGGTACTATGAGGGCTACATAAACAAGCTCTGCACCCGGACGGTCTACGACGAAAGCGGCTGTCCCCACGCCTGCCTGGACGAGTACATGAAAAGCCGTCTGGAAAACAAGCTCATCCGCGCCATTCTCGGTGTGAACTGATAACCGGCCCCAGAGGGAGGAACAGCTTACCCTTTCCCTGTTTCTCCCGCCTGCGGGCCTTGTCTTGCGTTTTGGAAAGGGGGGAATTATCTGTCAGAAGAACAGACTGAAATTAAAACTGAAACCTGCCAAATCGAACTTCCGCAGGCTATTATAGAAACCTTTGCCCGGTTCCTCGTCCCGGAGATTCGGAAGTACTATGACAGCGAACAAGGCCAGCGAGAGTTTGCGGAGTGGCAGGAAGCAACCAGCAAAACCGAATAAGCATAAGACGGCAGAGGCCAAGGCTTTTACACCTTGACCTCTGCTGTTCGTTTAGTTGTGTAGTTTGTGTGCGTATCGTTTTTTAGATTTGATTCTTCTCACAACAAATCTGTATATCGTGCAGATTGATGGTCGTGGCAAGCAGAATAATACCTGCAAAATGTTCAAAAAATGCTCCGTAATTCTCGAAAGTTATGGCAAATTTGGAACGACATCAGTAATAATCTTACTCATTAGAATAGCACTTGCATAAGATGCAAAAGTTCGACTATCAACTTCGGATGAGCTTTTATTCCCATCTGCAAAATCTTGAACACCTTTAGCAACAATCCATTTTGTTCCTAAAGATGATGCAGCTAACGCAACACCATATGCTTCCATATCAATACCATATAAATTATCTTGCACAAAACTAGCTTCTGCAATCGTTTTATCATCATCTACTACAGAAGTACCACTAGCAAGGGATTTTAAATAGATACTAATCGGTTGGCTTGGCGTCCACATGGCAGAGGGCTGTCTTGCCAACTTATCAATTTCGGAGTGACCAATAACAGAATTGACCACATAATCCTTTAAAATTCCATCAACAGGAAGGGGCATTGGACGAGGCATAAATTTTTCTATGTAGCTTTTACCAGCAGTATAATCATATGTTTGGTCTGCTACAATCAAGTCTCCTATTTTAACTTTACCCTTTCTACCAGCACATATACCACTCATTGCAATCAATTTCGGCTTAAATGCTAAAATCGCTCTTGTTGTGAGACTCGTAGCAGAAGCCATCCCCATAGCTACCTGCGTAACTGCTGCAATATTGAGTTCTCCCAAAGCAAATTGTTGAAATGTAAAAGCATAATTCGTAATAAAATCACGAAGACATTCTTCACTGTTTTGACTGGAAATGTTCAGAGCATTAAAAGCAATATCTCGTTCTTCCGGCAAAGCAAATATCCAAACAACATCATATTGAACAGACTCTTGAAGCCTATTCATGCCTTTCCCTTTTTGGGGAAAAGTATCAACGCTAATTTCGCTATTTATGGACTCATGCCTGGATTTAAGTTGAGCAAATAATTCTTCCGGTGTCTTAAATACATTTTGCCCCATAGTGACCCCCCTATTTGCTCAAGCCACTTAATAGCGCTTGTGCTAATTCCATATCGTTCCCGCTTGCAAAAATTTCTACCATTTGAATAAGTTGCCTTTCATATATATTGATGCTTTCTTCATCGCTCACATCCTGCGGAAATCTAATTCCCAATTCAGCCAACAGTGCAGAAGCGCGTTCAGTCTTTTGGCTGAAGCTTGCCTTAAGAATAAACCTGATTTTCTGAATGGCTTTTATATTGTCGTTCCTTATTTGCCTGAACCGTTCATTTGATAGAGAATATAAAGATGCAGAGTCTAAACAAAAATATGGTATTCTACTATCAATAAGTATGCAATATAGAGCGAAAATTTTCTCTTCATCTTGAGGAAATAACCCGGACGATGTTATATTATTCCACAAATTTGTATAAAATGTGTTCTCTTCAATATTTTGCTTAATGTACAAATCTATTAAGCTTTTGACTAAGCCACTATACTGATTGCGGAGCATATCTTCTTTGTTTTTGTATTTGGAAACGACAATACCAAAACTTTCACTCGATTCAACTGTACCGAACAGCTCACATATATACTGAAATGCTGCCGGTTGCTCCTGAACATTAAGTTGAATTAATCCTTGATACAAATAGTCACAAATGTCAAATGGTTCGCCATCACCTTCAAGAAGGACCTTGTCAATATAACTTTTGCATTCCTCAAATATCATTTTTATCTCCTTCCTCAACTACAAGAAGTTTTTTGACGGTCGAAATACATCAAAGGAACACTAATGTTAAACCGTCAATACTTAATTTTCAAGCAAAAACCCAAAATTGAAATCTGTCTTAATATAGTAGTATACCATAATCCGACAATTAATGCAATAATTATGTGGACACATTTAAGACCATAGAAGATCTGCAAAAATTTGAGGAATGGCAGGGAACATAAGGCAAAACTGAATAAGTGAATAGAAACAGCGGAGGCCAAGGTTTTTTATACCTTGACCTCCGCTGTTCGTTTCGACATCAGAGCCACACCATCACGGCAAAGCCGCCTTTGAAATAATAGGTGTTCGTCCAATGTCCATCTGGTGGAACCAACTCCGAAGCGCTCGAACCTTTTTTCCGTTTCCGGTCTTTCACAACAACACAGTCGATATCGCCCCAGGTGATTTCTTTCTTATCGTCCCCGTACCACGCTGTCAAAATAACCCTGTCATCATAGACAAAAATCTTGTCCACAAAGTAGTCCAGCAGATAGTCCCTCACAGCCGGGTCATTCAAGTCGGCGTTCTTGTACTCGTCGAAAAAGTGCTGGATACTGATTTCGTTCTTTGTCACGGCGCGTTTGATTTCCTCAGCGTCAATGGCTTCCGTCAGCGCCTTTTTCCGGCTCTCCAGTTCCAAAAGGCGCGTCTGCGTCGTCTCGGAAAAAATTCCTTGTTCTATCGCACGTACAAGGTTAGTCAAAGCCTTTTCAGTCTCCGCCCGCTCCGCTTTCAACCCCTCAATATACCCCTTGTCCTCATGCTCTTTTTGATAGTACGCCGCCACGTCAACAGACAGAGACGCAAGCAGTTCTGTATCTTTCAGACATTGAGACAGCATGAAACAGGCAATAGCTTCAATTTTGTCTTTCTTCACATATTTCAACGAACACTTTTTCTTTCTCGCCGCACCGCAGGCGTAATAATAGTGCTTCGTCCCCTTGTGGTGTGATGTGCCGGAACAACCCTGCATAGGCGTTCCGCACTTTCCGCAGTAGAGTTTGCCCGTCAGCCAGAAGCGCGGGGCCTCCTCCGGGGTCAAGCCGTTTGCCCGCTGGCCGCCCTGCCGCTTGTTCTGTATCAGCCGCTTTTGCGCCGCCTCAAATACTTCCGGGGAGACAATAGCGGGCATACCGTCCGGCGTGACAATATCGCCATAGCGGTACTCTCCGATATATGCGCGGTTGTTCAGAATGTGAGCAAGGGAATTGACAGTAAAGGGCTTCCCGCGCACTGTGGTCACACCCAAACTGTTTAACTCCTTGGCAATCTCCACCATGGGCTTCCCGGCGGCGTAGTCCTCGAAAATCTTCTGCACAAAGGGGGCTGTCACCGGGTCAATGACATACCGCTGTCTGTCCTTGCCAAATTCTGGCGCGGGCTCCGCCGCATAGCCAAGGGTCTTGTGGCCGTTGTAAAGGCAATTCTGCGCGTTGTAGAGGTGTCCACGCTTGATGTTCGTTCTTAACTGGCGGGAATAGTATTCGGCCATGGATTCCAGAACGCCCTCCATCAGCGCGGATTCAGGCGCGTCCCCTGCAATCGGCTCCGCAATGTAGTGGATAACACAGCCAGCGTCCCGGATGTACTTTTTGGCTATGGCTAAATCGTAGCGGTCACGCCCCAGCCGGTCAGTTTTCCAGATGATGAGGGCACCGGGCTTTATCTTGCCTATCTCGGAAAGCATAAGCTGAAACCCTGGCCGCTGGTCGGTGGTGCCGCTGATGGCTTCGTCCTTGTACTCCTTGATGATTTGCAGACCGTGACCGGCGGCATATTTCTGCGCGGCGTCCCGCTGCTGCTGGATAGAAGCGTCAGACTGCGCATGGGATGAAAAACGGTAGTAAGCTATCGCAAAATCGTTATTGTTTGGGACAAATTTCTTCGCCATTTTGTCCTCCTTCCTCGAAAAATATGGATTCCTTTTTCGCCCATTTTAACACATATTCGCCCCATCATCAAGGCTAAAGCAGCATATCACGCAATTCCTATGGCCCGCAGGCCATCAGAGCGACGGCAATTCCCACGGGGGCCAGCTATTAGGGCTTGCCAACCCATCGGCGGGGAATTGCCATGGAGCGGAACCAACCTTATTCCCCGCCTTGCTCCCAACTGCCGACAACCGCCCACGTTTCGCCCGTGGCGGGTCACCCAGCCGCCGACACCCAACAACGCCGCCCTGTCAACAACAAAATCCCCCGCTCCGTAGAGCGGGGGATAAAAGCAGGGTGAAGTTAGAGCAACCCTAAATCAGTCAAGGCTTGCACAGGAAATGTTATGCTCCAAGGTTCGTATGTAGGTATCCCAGTCCCGTCTACCTCATAGTTCAGTGCATAATAAGAAAATCCAATAACTTGTGCGGTGTCCCATTTCATATCGAAATAGGGGTATTGTCTATTCTCGTCAAATATTTCCTCAAATTCACACCATATTGCTGCCGTGTAGACAAAATCCTCAGATTGCCAAATATATTGTATGCTTTCGGGACTGTTCTCAGAAAACGCAGCCGTAGGAGTTCCTAAAATATTGATAAGGTCATCTAATGTCGCTATGGATTTTCCATCCAATGTTATTTCCCCAGTTGGTTCAACATATTGATCTACGTGTATATTTCCTGTGGAAAAATGAATTATTGGGCAATCCACCTTGAATTTTTCCGTATCAGTAAGATTGACTACCGAAATATATGCGCCTGCAATACTAAAATAATCTGTTTCTCCAGGCGCAAGTTTTTTTCCCACTCCATTATATTCAGCCGTATCTTCCTCAGTGAAAGAAATTTGGTAATTGAAGGGTTCTGAATTTTGTCCCAAGGTGATCAACATGGAGCCAAGGTTGTCGTTACTAATATGCTCTGTTAGTTCCACAAACATTTCGTGCGGGGCATTTGCTATTTTTTCGCCGGAAATCACTGTAGAATTGATATAGCTGTCACCATAGTTGACTGCCGACAGGTGATGTACCCCATCATGCAGGTAAAATTCACCGTCTGGAAGTTCGCCCGCATTATTCTGCGGTTCATCCGGGGTGGTGTCGGCGGGTTCGCTCTCGCTGGGCTGGGTGTTGTCTGCGGGGTTGCTGCCTGGCTGGTTTTGCTCCCCTTGTGTGACCGGGGGCGTGTTGTTGCTGGGCTGGTCTGTGCTCTTGCCGCCACAAGCGGCGAGGGTCAGTATCATGGCAAGGGCCATGATAAGTGCGGTGATTCGTTTCACGGTTGATTTCCTTCTTTCATGTTAATCTCAATGGTACTCGCCGCCGGGGGTGGTACTTCCTTCCCGGCCCCCGTTGGCTTTCCCATCGAGACAACAAAAGCGGCGCAGGGTTAGTAAGCCCTACACCGCTGAAGCTACGCACACACCTATTGATTCCCTCTTGTAAAATCCGGGGGAAACTGATAAAATAGGTTTTGGGCGCAGTTAAATCTGCTGTGTGGGATTGGGCTTAACGGGTCTCCTGCATAGGGGCGCATGGGACTGCCATCCTGTGCGCCCTGCCTTTATGCTTCTGTTATCTCGTCACAATTATAACCTACTATTTGGGATATTGCAAGCAGAAATCCGACAATTTTTGCTGGTGCCGCTGTGAGGAAAAGTCCTTGCGGCGGCGCTTTTGTGCGCTTAGGGCGGTTGATAGTCTGGTGTCAATGGTGCAAATAAGGTCATACGTTCACCCCCTTTATGATATTTGGGTTGCTCCGCGCGAGCACATTTTTCTTTTTGCGGAGCTATCCTTACAAACCGAACCGGGCTCGTAGAGCCCAATCAGTACACGTTCCGAATTGCGGCTATGTACCAAACAGAGGTGACGGGGCAGGGTAGCGAATCATATGTTACCAGTGGCCGAAGGCCGCCATGCGGCGTCAGAGACGCCGCAGAGCGCCTGTCTGTGAGGTTTATCCGAACAGGCGGCGCGCTTTTTAGGGCACCCTTGACCGCTCCGTGGAGCGATCAAGGGCAAGCCTGCGTAGCGGGCGCAGTAAGGGCCCCACGGACGCTGCGCGTCCGTGGGGTGGGGTCACACGCAAGGGTGAACCCAGCGGTCCCGGCTATGCCGGGCACATACTCTGTATGTGTCGCCGCCCCTTATGCCCTTTTCTTTGCTTCACCATGATTTATCTGATGAAGCGGCTGACGTGCCCTGTTTGCCGCTTTAGCGGCTTCACAGGCGGTGAAATGAATTTCCACAAATGGGTCATGCGAAGCGCCATTTTTTGTGGAAATAATTCCACACTGTGGATTTCACCGCCGTTTAGCCGCCTGACAAGCCGAGTAAATTTCCACATTGTTTGGAGCGGAGCGACACACAGTGGGAAATTACGCGTCTGGACAGGCGGCGGCTTTCGATACGTCAGTTTTGATGCAGTTATCCCCTTTTCCGCCATAGCGGATGGACATTTTTTCTTCCAGCTTCCGCCCGGTAGGGGCCCCTCTTAGGGGGATAACCGGGCGGCGTCCACGCAGCGGACGGCTGGGCCAAAATAGAAAATAGTCTGGGATGGTGGACCATCCCAGACTATTTTTTCAGCGGCCATATACCGCTGTCCGATACACAAGTGCGAACACGTTCTTTGCTATCAGAATCTCAAAGTTCGCCACTTGTGATTTTGGTGGGCAGGATGCCCCGGTATACGAACACCTTACGGAAAAAAATTGGGGTTCTCCTCGTAATGTCCAATCAGACTATCAACCACATCAACGGGGAGACCTGCCGAGTTACCTGGGCCATCAAGAATAGCAAAAATGTTCTGACGGTTTTCAATAAACTGAACAGTCTCTTCAAACGGCAGTTCACGCCGGTCATCGGAATAATGAACCGTCAACGCTAACTTGTCAGGATAAACATATATCTTATCAATGAAATATTCCAGCAATTTGCGGCGCGTATCCGGGTCGTTGACATCCCCAATGAGGCCGTCCAGAAACTTGACAATATCATACAGCGTCAAGTCGCATTTCTTCCGGTTTTGTTCAGCCAGCAGAGCGTCGTTCAGCATACTTTTCTGGTTTTCAAGCACCTTCATACGCTCCGCCGTTGTATCATTGAAAATGCCCGCTTCAAGCGCCTTCATAATATTGGCAAGTTTGCTCTCGACATCTTTTAACTGGTTTTTGATAGACGCTTCATAGGCTCCGTTGTCATTGTTCTGGCTCTGATGATACGCATAGCACTTTTCGGCAATTAACAGCCGGAGGGCGGAGTTATGGGTGAGGTCATCCAGTATATAAAGGACGATTTTCTCAACAAGTCCTTTGCGCTGATTTTTCAGTGTGCAGGTATGTTTCCGGTGGTTCATACAGGAGTAATAGTAATACAGCCTGCCTTTCTTACCAGTGCCGCTTACACCTTGCAGCGTTCCACCGCAGAGGCCGCAATGGAGTTTGCCAGACAGCCAATAGTCCTCGATTTCAATTTCCGGGTGCAGCTTTTTAATTGCTCCCTTGCCGCCACGCTTGTTTGCTTCCAGCCTCGCCTGGGCTGCCTGGAACAGCTCATCGTCAATAATGCGCGGCATCCCGTCAGGAATAAGGACATCCCCGAATTTATATTCCCCGATGTATGCCCGGTGCGTTAAAATGTGGCGGAGTGCATTAACGGTAAACTTATTCCCACGGTTTGTCTTTATCCCGGATTCATTGAGGCCATTGCAGATTTTCTGCATGGGGATGCCCTCGGCATATTCCTTGAAGATACGGCGCACGGTCGGGGCTGTGCTGTCGTCAATCTCATACTTTTGGTCTGGCTTTCCGATATAGCCCAATATCTTAATGCCGTTGTAAAGTGCGTTTTCAGCATTGTAAGTCATGCCGCGCACAACGTTTTTGCGGTGTGAAACGATGAAAGACGCCGCTATAGCCTCGTAGATAGATTCCATCAGGATTTGTGTCGCTTCATCATCATCCGGGATGGATTCGGCCACATAGACGATTTTCACACCGCACTCCCGCAGACGCTTCTTGGCAATAACGGCATCAATCCGGTCACGGGAAAGACGGTCGGTTTTCCAGAGTATCAAATAAGCAGGTCGCAGTTTCTCTACCTCATAGAGCATGAGTTGAAATGCAGGTCTATCATCTCTGGTTCCGCTGTACGCAGGGTCGTCATATTCCTTGATGATGTGATAGCCGTGATGCTTGGCGTATTCGTGTGCAGCGTCTTTCTGCTGGAGGATACTCACATCCCGCTGTGCGTCGGAGCTGTAACGATAGTAACAGATTGCATTCTTGCCGGGATTCTGAACAAATCTAGTAGCGGCTCCCATGTTATCACCTCCGGGGGTATAAACTGACTTTCATTATTAGAGGTAGGATTTATAAGAGGTCGTCTAGGCTTACCTCCCGCATGGCTGTAGCCATGCGGGAGGCTTCTCTTATTTATAGCTTTCGTCGGGCCAATAACCGAGTTCGTCCCAATACTCACTGTCCCAGGGGCCGTGCCAGCCCCAGCCGTGCCTGTCTGATTTTTTCTCCCTGGTGCAAGGCATCAACCCCCCTTTCATTAGCTTAATGTATATCCTTTCGGCAATTACTTGCCGGGGTTCGCTAATTATTTGTCGGAATCAAAAAATCCAGCGCGTTCCAACGCTTCCAGGATGACATCCGCCAAAATCCTGTTATTTTCCGCCGTGATTGCGGCGTTACTCCGCAGCGAGTTAGCGGATTTGCAATGCTTCGCCTCCATCATGGCTTTTTCAAGTTTCATTTCCCGCAGCGAGAGGCACGCCGTCAGGATTTGCTCTTGCTCTTCCTCGGTGAGGTTGCCCAGAGCTCCCGCGACGGTTTTAGTGGGGTTAAGAGATGCCACATAGGACATTTCCTTTGCCAAATTCAAGAGCATTTCCTGGCCCTGGTGGCTAAGTCCGGCAGCGGTAGCCATCAATTGTTGGATATTGACGGCAGTTTCATCAATTTCTCCGCCATTTTCAGCCTGATAAATCGCAAATTCCGTGTATGTGTCACGCTCCCCGCTCTCGTCCCTGCCGTATAGCTCCGCCGGGGTGACGCCTAGAGCCCTTGCGATTTTAGCGACCGTGGAGGGCTTTGGGTTGTACTTGCCCAGCTCGTAGGCACGTATATACGCATCGGCAGTCCCACAAGCCTGGGCTACTTGCTTTTGTGTGAGGCCCTTTTCCAAGCGGATTCTTCGGATGTTCTCGTTAACGGTCATACCTATCACCTCTCCTATATTATATAGTATAGCATATCTACACGCGGGAGTCAAGAAAGAAAGTATATTGTTGAGAAAGATTTTATTGAGACTCCAGCCATGGTGCTCTCTGGAGGAGACGAGGCAGCGGCAACAGAAAGAAATCAAATTGAACAGAAAGAAAGTATTGACAAATGGAGTGCGTGGTGGTATACTGGTGGTACGATAAAGAAAGATAGCTTTCTTTGTGTTTTGATTTATTTCTCACTAGGAGGTGGTGTTTTATGGCTGTCCCAATGGATTCGATTTTGTTGGCTGCCGTCGACAATTGGCTGTTGGCAAATCCGCAAGGCCGTACGCCAAATCGCGAAAAAATTAAAGAAGAAATTGTCAATCAAACCCGGATAATTATTGACATGCAAAATGCTCTGTTGTCCAAGACAACGAAGATGAAAGTGCCGGATAGATTGACGAACGTTCAGATTGCGCGAATCATCGAACTTGTGGAGCCAGTGGTTTGTATCTCGGCTGGGAAGCACGACGACGAGGAAACCGAGTTTGATTTGCTCGGCGTCTATGAGTATGACGGGCCGAACAAAGGCATTTATAATACTTCTGAAAAAGCGTTAAAACAAATCATTAGGTATTATAACTTCGCGGCAGTCGAGCGGGATATGGAAGAAGTTAAGCAAATGCTTCGATTGCTGCTTCCACGGAAACGCCGCTGCATGGACCGGGACTTAATTGCCGTCAACAACGGCATATTTGATTATAAAAACAAAGTTTTATTACCATTCGGCCCAGATAAAATTTTTCTGAGTAAGTCTCGGGTCAATTACAATCCGAACGCCTCGAACGTTACGATACATAACCCGGAAGATAATACAGATTGGGACGTGGAATCCTGGATGCTCGGGCTCTCTGACGACCCAGGAATTGTGAATCTTCTCTGGCAGATTTTGGGCGCGATTATCAGGCCGTTCGTGCGCTGGAACAAATCGGCATGGCTCTACTCCGAAACGGGGAACTCCGGCAAGGGGACGCTCTGTGAGCTTATGAGAAACCTATGCGGGCGAGGCAGTTATGCCAGCATTGCGCTGAGCGATTTCAGCAAAGACTTCATGTTAGAGCCGCTGATTCATTCCAACGCCATTATCGTCGACGAGAACGACGTCGGGATTTTTCTTGATAAAGTAGCCAATTTAAAAGCAGTCATTACGAACGATGTGCTTTTAATCAACCGGAAGTTCAAGAAGCCTGTCAGCTATCAGTTTTTTGGCCTGATGGTGCAATGCTTGAATGAATATCCGAGAATCCGGGACAGGTCAGAGAGCCTCTACCGCCGACAATTGTTTATTCCGTTCGACAAATGCTATACGGGTATTGAGAGACCCTACATTAAAGGAGATTATCTGTCCAGGCCGGAAGTCCTGGAGTACGTCTTGTTCAAAGTGCTGAACATGAACTATTACAAGCTGTCTGAACCCGCCGCCTGTAAGGCGATGCTGGACGAGCTTAAAGTGGCTAACAGTCCGGTCCGCGAATTTACAGAGGATATGCTTCCGCAATGCCAGTGGAACCTGCTACCGTTCACCTTTCTTTACGATTTGTATAAGTCATGGCTCGTCAAGGTCAATCCGGTAGGGTCTGCATTGAGCCGCAACTTTTTCAAGCGGGAGTTAATTGCCGCCATATCGGGAAATCCTGAATGGGTGTATGAGAACAAGCAAATCGCGTCGAAAAACCGGATGGACCGCCCGGAGCCCTTGATTTTGCGCTACGATTTGAAAGACTGGAAGAATCCGATGTACATGGGGACGGATGTAAGTCAACTCTGCCGACCGCAACTATGCACGTCATATCGTGGCTTACAGCGTAAGGTGCCTACTACGACCGTCACCGGCGTATTACCCACTGTTGTTTGTAACGGGCCCATGTACAGCCCAATGGAAAATACAGGGAATAGATAAATTAGAGGCGTCCGCTCTGGTGGACGCCTTTAATATCTGAAAATCCAGAAATTTGCAACATTTTGGGAGAAAACCCATTAACACTTTTGGAGAGTGAAAAGTGTTAACGAGGGCTGGGGACAATACAAATTGGATAGTTCAAATCGAGAGGCGGGATTTCAGCGTCCAGTTTTAACACTTTTCGCTTCAATACGCCTCAAAAGTGTTAAAGGATAAAACCCTACAGCCGCAATGGATACAGCCTGAATAGCTAATCAGCGTTAACACTTTTCAAAAAAAGTGTTAACGTATGAAACCTTACGCTCCCAATGGATTGATGGATTTTTTAACACTTTAACACTTTTTTAATATAAAGTATATAGAAATCTACTTTTGAATACAATGTGTATTAAGATAGAATGTAGAGCCAGGACTTGAAAAAAAGTGTTAAAATGTTAAAGGAAAAATCTCGAACTTTTCTTCTAAGTTTAATTTCAACGTGTATTCCTCCCCCCTCTTTCTCATTCTGGGTGTATTAGGGGGGACGCTGGCCCCTGCTGCCCCTGACGGCGGAGAGCCGTCAAACACCCCTGGTATCTGCCAGTTCTACGATTCAGATTATTCCCCCCCGGCTGTATCTGCTCCCGTCGCCTGGGGCCGGGGGGCCGAAAAAAGCGGCCCCCTGGGCCGCTCCAGGCCCCAGGCGGGAGGAGCGGAGCCCGCAGCCCGCCCAGAGCGGCCAACCGACCGAGGGACGAGGGAGGGCAGGACGCGGGCGGGGCCGTCCTGGGGGGACCCGCCGAGGCTCTGGCGCAGAAGGGCCGGGAGGGAGCCCGCTGTGGCGCGGAGGGTGGGCCCTGGGACCACCCGGAGCAGCCCGAGGGCGACCGGAGGACC
>ERZ808028.1624-NODE-1624-length-12843-cov-5.619301_pt1 | contig 12843 bp, 14 predicted proteins | sample MGYA00380184_ERZ808028 | MGnify/ENA primary metagenome ERZ808028 (study PRJEB31490, sample SAMN06133397) | mouse gut metagenome | isolation source: J8_1 | host: mice | place: China: Chengdu | collected 2015-05 ...
CCGCGCCACCGCGCGATTCCGGTTTTTCTTATGTTCATATGAACGTTTGTTTTTATACATATGTCCCAGCCTCTTTTTTTAATTGCCATAATTCAAATAATGTTGTGATTGCCTGCGAGATTTTATCCTCATCAATGCCACCAAAGCCTAAAAGTAAATGTTGGGCGTAACGCGCATCGTCTTTTAATAAATATTGTGATAAAGGAGAAATACGAATTTGCGCCTCTTTGGCCTGATTACTTAATTGCTGAGCATTTTGAGGATGGCTGACAGTTAAGGCAATATGCATGCCTGCTTGCTCACCTGAAATATTCACAGCATCATAATTAGTAATAACAGCAGTCAATTTTTCAAGTTTCTTTCGATAAATTTTACGCATGCGATTTAAGTGCTTTGAAAAATGACCATCTCGCATAAACTGCATTAAAATATGTTGTTCAAAGCGTGGGACAGTGCATGTATAGTACGTAAATAATGCATGATAACGCGGCATCAATTTTTCAGGCAGCACGAAATAAGCAATACGTAGGGAAGGCATGAGTGATTTAGAAAATGTACTTAAATAAATGACCTTTTGCTGATGATCCATACTTTGTAGGGATGGAATTGGTTTTCCGATATAACGGAACTCACTGTCATAGTCGTCTTCGATAATGTAGCGATTCCCTTGATGACTAGCCCATTGTAAAAGTTGTGCTCTGCGTGGTGCTGACAAGATCGCACCTGTTGGGAATTGATGTGATGGTGTCACATAGACGATATTGGCATCACTCATTTCAAGCTCTGACACATCAAGACCATCTGCATCGATGCGAATAGGTAGGCTTCTTTGGCCGTATTGCTCAATAATATGATGCGTCATTTGATAGCCGGGATTTTCAAGTGCATAGACATTATAGTCCCCGAGAATTTGCAAAATCATTGGAATCAATTGTTCGGTACCAGAGCCAATAACAATTTGCTCTGGGCGACAATGTACGCCGCGCGATTGATAAAGATAACTCGCAATTTCTTCGCGTAGGGCATACTCACCTTGTGCAGAGCCAACTAATAACAAGCTTTGTTGCTGTTCATCAATGGCATCCTTGGCATAACGTCGCCATGTTGAAAAGGGGAAGGAAGCGGTATCAATGCGACCAGGGCTAAAGTCAATATCATAGCGCGGTGCAGTAGGCTTTGTTTCGGGTACTAAAACGGGTTTATCAATATAGGGAAGTGATGCGATATCTTCCACAAAAAAACCGATGCGAGGTTTTGAAACGATATAGCCCTCTGCAAGTAATTGTCCGTATGCAAGTTCAATAGTCGTTTGGCTCAGCATTAAAAAATCTGCTAATTTTCGCTTGGATGGTAATTTTTTTTCGACCGGAATAGAGCCGTCAATAATGCCACGTTTAATTGCCTCGTAAAGCTGTTCGTATAGAGGTTCTTTGGCATTTTTATCTAATTCAAACATGAGCATATCCATATGAAATTCCTCCTCTGACCTGGTTAAAAATAATAAATCTGAATATTTAGAAATAGTCAAAACTCTTTTACCATGATAGCACAAAGCAATAAAGGAGGAAATGAAATGATTCAGACAGGTGTAGAAACAGTAAAAAGAGGAATGGCTCAAATGCAAAAAGGTGGCGTGATTATGGATGTTATTAACGCAGAGCAAGCAAAAATCGCAGAGGCAGCCGGAGCAACTGCTGTTATGGCATTAGAACGTGTACCTTCTGATATTCGTAAAGCGGGTGGCGTTGCACGTATGGCGGACCCACGTATCGTAGAAGAAGTGATGAATGCGGTGTCGATTCCCGTTATGGCAAAAGCACGTATTGGCCATGTGGTTGAAGCAAGAATATTAGAATCGATGGGTGTGGACTATATCGATGAAAGTGAAGTGCTAACACCTGCAGACGAGGAATATCATTTACTCAAGAATACATATAATGTGCCGTTTGTATGTGGATGTCGTGATTTAGGAGAAGCTGCGCGTCGTATTGGTGAAGGAGCGGCTATGCTACGCACAAAGGGAGAGCCAGGTACAGGTAATATTGTCGAAGCAGTACGCCATTTACGTCAGGTAAATGCGCAGGTACGTCAAGTCGTCAATTTACCAAAAGATGAATTAATGACAATGGCAAAAAATATCGGTGCACCATTTGACGTATTATTGCAGATTCAAGAGGTAGGACATTTACCGGTTGTGAACTTTGCAGCAGGTGGCATTGCAACTCCAGCAGATGCCGCGTTAATGATGGAGCTTGGTGCGGATGGTGTATTTGTCGGCTCTGGTATTTTTAAATCGAGTAACCCAGAAAAATTTGCAAAAGCTATTGTACAGGCCACAACATATTATCAAGATTATGAGCTTATAGCGAATTTATCAAAAGAATTAGGAACGCCAATGAAAGGTCTAGATATTACGAGTATGCCATTTGAAGAGCGTATGCAGGAGCGTGGTTGGTAATGAAAATTGGTGTGGTGGCATTACAAGGTGCGGTAACAGAACATCTGACAGCTCTTTCTGAATTGGGAGCGGAGGCTATTCCTGTGAAAGAAGCTAATCAATTACGAGAGCTCGATGGACTAGTACTACCTGGTGGTGAAAGTACGGCAATACGGCGCTTGATGGATGCAGCACAATTACGAGAGCATTTACAGCTATTCTCACGCGAAAAGCCTGTATTTGGTACATGTGCAGGACTTATTTTATTGGCAAAGGAAGTAATCGGGGAAGAAGCGCATATTGGTACGATGAATGTAGTTGTAGAACGCAATTCATTTGGTCGCCAAATCGATAGTTTTATAACGGATGTCACTGTTCAAGAGAGAAAGATTCCAGCCGTTTTTATTCGTGCGCCGCATATTCAATCTGTAGGAAACAATGTAGAAGTATTAGCAACAGTAGGTGATCGAATTGTCCTTGCACGTGATGGACATTTACTTGGTTGTGCGTTTCATCCAGAGCTAACAGAAGACCGTTATATTTTCGAATTATTTCTCGAAATGGTGAAAAAAAGTGCATCTGCGAGACTTGCATCGCATGAAAATGTGTTGTAAAGTATGGGTAACTTAACATTTAACACGATGATAGGAAGTAGTAACGAATCCGTTTTTTTATAGAGAGTCGACGGCTGGTGGAAGTCGACAAAAACGCTCGCGAATCCGTCCTGGAGTTGCCTTATTGAAACCAGCAGTAGATAGGGCCGGCATCCTAGCCGTTATGAAACAAGTGGAACAGGCATCAGTCTGTTCAATTAGGGTGGCAACGCGGGTATGCTCTCGTCCCTTTACCAAGGGGATGGGAGCATTTTTTTGTACTCTTACATCGATTATCTGAATGGAGGAAAAACATATGTTAGATATTAAACGCGTACGCGCAAATCTTGCAGAAGTAAAAGAAAAATTAGCGCACCGTAACGAAGAACTTGGCACATTTGATCACTTTGAAGAATGGGACCAAAAACGTCGTGATTTAATCGCGAAAACAGAAGAATTAAAAGCAGCACGTAATAAAGCAACAGAAGTCATTGCAGTGAAAAAACGTGCGAAAGAAGATGCACAAGAAGACATCTTAAAAATGCGTGAACTAAGCGCTGAAATTAAAGCATTAGACGTTGAGCTAAATGATATCGAAGAAAAATTCCAAGATATGATGATGCGTCTTCCAAATATTCCACACGAATCAACTCCTGTAGGGGATACAGAAGATGATAACGTGGAAGTTTACACACGCGGCGACGTACCAACATTTGATTTCGAGCCAAAAGCTCACTGGGACATTGCAACAGATTTAGGTATTATCGATTTCGAACGCGCAGCAAAAGTAACAGGCTCTCGTTTCGTCTTTTACCGTGGCTTAGGTGCTCGTTTAGAACGTGCGCTTTGGAATTTCATGATGGACTTACATGCAGATAAACATGGCTATGAAGAAATGCTACCACCATATATGGCAAACCGTGCAAGCTTAACTGGTACAGGTCAACTGCCAAAATTCGAAGAAGATGCCTTCTTAATCGAAAAAGAAGATTACTTCCTAATTCCAACAGCTGAAGTGCCAGTAACCAACTTCTACCGTGATGAAATTTTATCAGCAGATATGTTACCACAAGCATTCACAGCCTTCTCTGCTTGCTTCCGTTCAGAAGCAGGTTCTGCTGGCCGTGATACACGTGGCCTAATCCGCCAACACCAATTCAACAAAGTAGAATTAGTACGCTTCGTAAAACCAGAAGAATCTTATGAGCAACTTGAATTATTAACTTCTCATGCAGAAGAAGTATTAACATTACTCGGTTTACCATACCGTAAATTAAGCATGTGTACAGCTGACTTAGGCTTCACTGCTGCGAAAAAATACGATTTAGAAGTATGGATTCCAGCCCAAGATAAATTCCGTGAAATCTCTTCTTGCTCAAACTTTGAAGATTTCCAAGCACGTCGAGCAGGCATCCGCTTCCGTCGTGATAAAACAGCAAAACCAGAATATGTTCACACATTAAATGGTTCAGGTCTTGCAGTAGGTCGTACAATCGCGGCTATTTTAGAAAACTACCAACAAGCAGATGGTTCTGTAAAAATTCCAGAAGTGCTTGTACCATACATGGGCGGCGTAACTGAAATTAAAGCAAAATAATCGATAACGAAAAAGAGGCTTTGACATACGTGTAAAAGCAACCTCTCATATGAGTATAAGAAAAACCGGAATCGCGCGGTGGCGCGGTTCCGGTTTTTCGTTGCGAACGCTAAAAAAGGAACATGACATTTTGTGACAGCCACTTTTTTATTGATCTTTATGCGCTTGCTCTGCTAACTTACGCAGTCGTTTTTGTTCTTTTTTACGTGCGCGTAGTTCACGGAAGAAATCGGTTAATAGTGCACCAGTTTCTTCTGCAAGCACGCCTTCTGTAACGTCGCATTCATGATTAAAGCGAGCGTCATTTAGTAAGTGATAAAGTGAATCGACACAGCCCGCCTTTATATCACGTGCGCCGTACACAACACGTGGTACCCGCGATTGTAAAATAGCACCTGCACACATCGGGCAAGGCTCAAGTGTGACATAAAGCGTTGTTTCCTCAAGGCGCCAGCTACCGATTACTTCGCAAGCTTGTTGGATGGCCATGAGTTCGGCATGGGTAATGGCATTTTGTGATGTTTCACGTAAATTATGCGCGCGTGCAATAATTTTATCGTTGTAGACAACTATGGCTCCAATTGGTACTTCATCAATCGCCGCGGCTTTTGTGGCTTCATTTATCGCTTCTTGCATGAAGCGTACATCTTTCTGTTGTTGATCCATTTTTAGACTCCTTTACTGAGTTTGAAGAATTTCGACAATTCATTATAACTGTCGTAACGTTTCGGTCTGTGATAAAATATTTTACATTGATGAAAAAAAGCGAAGGGGGACTTCTGATGCCTACACCATTTATTACGGTTGAAGGACCGATTGGCGTCGGGAAAACGTCGCTCTCTAAAATAGTATCGGAAACATTTGAGTTTCACTTATTAAAAGAGATTGTAGACGAAAATCCGTTTTTAAATAAGTTTTACGAAGACATCGATGAATGGAGCTTCCAAACAGAGATGTTTTTCTTGTGCAATCGTTACAAACAATTAACAGACATTAAAAAGTATATTTTAGCTGAGAATCATCCAGTTGTCGCAGATTATCACATTTTCAAAAATTTAATTTTTGCAAAACGTACACTGAAGCCAACTGAATATCATAAGTATGAAGAAATTTATCGTATTTTAACAGCAGATATGCCAAAACCAAATATCGTTATTTACTTAGATGCATCAGTAGATACGTTAATGAAACGTATCGCGATGCGTGGTCGCGAGTTCGAAAAAATGATTTCGCGTGATTATATGGAGCAGCTTGTTGAAGATTATCATACATTTATTGAAAGCTTCGAAAAAAGCCATCCAGACATTCCGGTTATTCGCGTGAATGGTGATGAATTAGATTTCGTCCAACACGCAGCGGACCTTCAAAGAATTTTACGCAAGATTGATGAAACGTTACAACAAAGGAGCTTTAAATAAATGAATTTACGAGAAAAATATGGTATCCCGTCAAATGCGGTGATTACAATCGCGGGAACAGTGGGTGTTGGTAAATCAACGATGACAAAAGCACTTGCTGAGGCACTTAACTTTCGTACATCTTTTGAAAAGGTAGATACTAACCCATACTTAGATAAATTTTATGATGACTTTGAAAAATGGAGCTTCCATTTACAAATTTACTTCCTAGCAGAACGCTTTAAAGAACAGAAGCGTATTTTTGAATATGGTGGCGGCTTTATCCAAGACCGTTCTATCTATGAAGATACCGGCATTTTTGCAAAAATGCATTATGATAAAGGGACAATGTCACCAACAGACTACGAAACATATACAAATCTATTTGATGCAATGGTGATGACACCGTACTTCCCACACCCAGATTTATTAATTTACTTAGAAGGTTCAATTGACAATATTATTGACCGTATTGAAGAACGTGGTCGCCCAATGGAGCAACAAACAGATAAAGCGTACTGGCATGAAATGCATGACCGATATGATACATGGATTGATAATTTCAATTCATGCCCAGTGCTTCGTTTAGATATCAATGATTACGATTTAATGAAAGATCCGCAAACAATTGAGCATATTTTAGAACGTATCGCTCACTTTATGGAGCAAACTTCGCATTTACGCCGTCGTTAATTAGTAGGAGACTATCACATTTTGTGGTAGTCTTTTTTTATCAGCAAAGGAAGGTGTTCAACATGAGAGTAGCAATTTACTGTGGATCACGAGAAGGAAACAACCCGATTTATATAGAAAAAGCAATCGAGCTAGGTCGCACATTAGCGGAGAATGGCATCGGTGTTGTATATGGTGGTGCGAATAATGGTGTCATGGGCGCTGTGGCAGATGCCGCATTAGCAGCGGGTGGTGAAGTCATTGGCGTCACACCAGCATTTGATGAGTGGAATGAAGTAACGCACTTAGGATTAACCGAGCTACACTACGTCAGTACGATGCATGAGCGTAAAGCATTGATGATTCAATTATCGGATTTATTTATCGCATTACCAGGTGGTGCGGGGACAATGGATGAATTTTTCGATGTCTTTACACTAACGCAGATTGGTCAACAAGACAAAGCAGTTTGTTTATATAATGTGAATCATTTCTATGAGCCATTACGCACGCACTTCGATAAAATGGTAGCGGAAGGCTTTATGCCAACGGAGCATTTGGAGTTACTACATATGCTTGAAACACCACAGGATGCACTAAACTTAGTTGCAAAAATCGAAGCAAAGCAAAAAAGTCTATAAAAAAACGAGGCAGGGATTAAACCTTTGCCTCGTTTTTTTTCAATTTATAGCGTAATTGATTGATTTGGAAAAATAGAAAACAGCCGATGCAAAAACCTAAGATGGCAATACCTGATGCGAGTGCCACCATGATTGTAAATACATAGCCCATTACAGTTAAGCCGCTTGTGAATCCGATTAGGCCAAGTGTAAGACATGTAATCGCAATCGTCGAGTTAAATTTTTGCTGCGTCACATCTTCAGGGATGTAATCAGACGGTCTTTTCTTTAAGAAACGGCGTCCGATTTTAATCACCGGATTGAAGTTGAAAAGCAGCCCACCTAAATTACATACGAGTGGTACTAATAAGAGCCATGGACTAATAAACCAACTAGCAACGGTAAATAATAAAATCGTCCATTGATTGGCGCGAACTAATGGGCGTGGAATAAATGGAGGCTTTGACATACTAACCAACCTTTCTTAAAGAAAATGAATTTCCTTTATCATAATCCTTTAAAGACTTTAAATCAAATTGTTTTACTTGGTATTTTAATTTGTTTAAAAATAGGTTGAATGGTAATGAAATAATGAAGGGAGTTTTGCGTATGGAGTTATTGATAGCCATTTTACCAGCGATTTTCTGGGGTAGCCAAGTGTTAATCACAATGAAAATCGGTGGCGGCGCTTATAGCCAAACATTAGGTACAGCAATTGGTGCACTTGCATTTTCACTCGCTATTTATTTTACAGTGCAACCAGAGCTATCGTTGCTTATTTTTGGGGTAGGCTTTGTATCAGGATTATTTTGGGCAATTGGACAAGGAAATCAACTTATTGCAGTTAATAATATTGGTGTCTCAAAAGCAATGCCCATTTCAACCGGTCTTCAATTAGTGGGGACAGCATTATTTGGCGTCATCGTGTTTCATGAATGGAAAACGACAACCGCGATTATACTCGGTGTCATTGCGATTGCCTGTATTTTAGTCGGTATTATTTTCACATCAAAAGATGATCATGATGAGGAAGGAAAAGCAAACTTTAAAAAAGGTATGATAACACTGCTGATTTCGACAGCTGGATTTATCGGTTATGCAGTTATTGCACGTTTCTTTGAAGTGACGAGCTGGGAACTTGTATTACCGCAGGCGATCGGGATGGGCGTTGGTGCACTTGCTTTAACCATGCGTCACAATCCATTTAATAAATATGCGCTTCTTAATATTATTCCAGGTCTTGTATGGGCAGCGGGGAATTTATTCTTATTCATTTCGCAGTCAAAAGTAGGCGTCGCAATTAGTTTCTCACTATCACAATGCGGGGTCATTATTTCTACGCTAGGCGGGATATTCTTACTTGGCGAAAAGAAAACAAAGAAGCAACTTATCTATATTGCAATTGGCATTTTATTAATTATTGCAGGGGTTGCGATGCTAGGTATTACGAAAAATAATTAATATATTGCGATAAGTTTTTGAAATTGTATGGTTTTAGGTTGATTTTTTATAAAATCATTTATATACTAGTTATTGCTATGCTAGGTGGGGAGGTAGCGGTGCCCTATAACTCGCAATCCGCTTTAGCGAGACTGAAGTCCTTTTCGAGGCTGTCCGTATGTTTGGTCTGCCTCGTGCACGTAGTGTTGAAGATTGGGTCCTGCGCAATGAGCGCTTATGAACCATGTCAGGTCCGGAAGGAAGCAGCATTAAGTAGGTTAACTCATGTGCCGTGGGGTAGCCTGATCTGAGCTGGCGACAGGAGTAACGCTTGTGTACGGCAGTCGAAGAAAGGTGCATGGCATTAACATGCATATTCAACTCATCCGATTTATCGGGTGAGTTTTTTTCTTGTCTAAATGGTATAATAAAATTAAGTGATTTCAACTAGAAAAGGAGACAAAAACGTTGGCATATCAAGCTTTTTATCGCGTATATCGCCCGCAAACCTTCCGAGAAGTGTCGGGTCAGACGCATGTGAAACGTACATTACAAAATGCGCTTGAAGCAAATAAAACAACGCATGCTTATTTATTCTCAGGCCCTCGTGGTACCGGGAAGACAAGTATGGCGCGTATTTTTGCGAAAGCACTCAACTGTGAACATGCCGTAGCAGGCGAGCCATGTAACGAATGTGCGCATTGTAAAGAAATTAATGAAGGTAAATCCAATGACGTTTTTGAATACGATGCGGCGTCAAACTCTCGTGTAGAAGATATGCGTGAAATGCTCGAATTTATCGACCGCGCTCCTTCATACGGCATGCGCTATAAAATTTACATTATCGATGAAGTGCATATGCTTTCTACAAGTGCCTTCAATGCATTATTAAAAACATTAGAAGAGCCTCCTGCACATGTCGTTTTTGTGTTAGCAACAACGGAGCCTCATAAAATTCCCGCAACCATTATTTCACGTACACAACGCTTCGACTTTAAACGCTTATCTTCAAGTGATTTAGTAGAGCGCATGAAAATCGTGTTAGAAGATATTGATTTAGATTATGATGAGCGTGCATTAAAAGTCATCGCACAAGCTGCTGCTGGTGGTATGCGTGATGCACTTAGTATGCTTGATCAAGTTGTATCGTTTAGTGAAAGTGAAGTAACACTAGAGGATGCGCTATTTGTGACAGGCTCTATTGGCCAAGATGTCTTTTATGATTTGGCACAAAGCCTTGCACAAAAAGATATTGCAAATGTCTTAGCGATGTTAGAGAAGCTAATGAGTGAAGGAAAAGATGCTGTTCGCTTATCGGAGGATTTTATTACATTCTTCCGTGATTTGCTACTTATTCAAACAGCACCGGACCTAGAAGAGTTGTTAGAGCTTGCTTCTACAGACGAAAAGTTTAAAGAACTTGCGAATAGCTTCTCGATGGATACACTTTATACGTATATTGACATTTTATCGAAAACACAGCAAGAGATGCGTTTCTCGTTACATTCGAAGGTATATTTAGAAACAGCGCTCCTAAAAATGGTTCAAAGTGGTGTTTCACGTGTAACAACTGCTGAAAATCCGGCAGGAATGCCAGAAGTCGCTGCACTTCAACAGCAAGTAAATGAATTACAGCAGCTTGTACTGCAAATGCAAAAAGGTGGCATGATGCCTCAACAACCACAGGCATCTGAACCAAAAGAAAAAAGCCCGCGTCGCTCTCGTCAGCGTAGCAATGAATTCCAAGTACAAGTTGGACGTATTCAAGAAGTAATGAAGCGGGCAACACGAGGCGACTTGCGTAAAATTCAAGAGATTTGGCCAAATGCAGTTGCACAGATTCCAAAATCCCAAGCGGCACTTTTAACAGATGCACAGCCAGTTGCTTCTTCAAATGATGCATTCGTACTTCAGTTTAAAGAAGATATCTATTGCCAAATCGCGGCGGATAATCCACAGTTTATGCAGCAATTCCCACAAGTTATTGCGGGAATGACAGGTACCATGTACGATATTGTTTTTGTCCCAGAACAACGCTGGCTTAAACTTCGTGAGGAATTTTTCTCACATTATCAGAAGTCTAAACTACAACAAACTACGGAAGAAAATCCGTCTACGAGTGGCGAAGAAGCCGAAGAAAATGTACAATCAATGTTAGTTGAAGAACAACAAGCCTCGGCTAATCCAGTAGTGGATGAGGCAATGAAGCTATTCGGCGAAGATTTTGTCGAAGTAGTGGAAGATTAAATCATTATATCCAAGGAGGAATTTAATATGCGCGGTGGCGGTAACATGAATCAAATGATGAAACAAATGCAAAAAATGCAAAAGAAAATGATGGAAGCTCAAGGTGAACTAGAAGAAAGCACTTTCGAAGGTTCAGCTAGTAACGGTTTAGTAAAAGTAACTGTATCAGGTAAAAAAGAAATCACAGACGTTGAAATTAACCCAGAAGTAGTAGATCCAGACGATGTTGAGCTATTACAAGATATGATCATTATTGCTGTAAACAATGCAATGGAAGCTGTTGATAAAGAAACATCTTCTAAAATGGGTCAATTCACAAAAGGCTTAAACATTCCAGGTCTATAATTTAAAGCTATAGGAGGGAATGGGTATGCATTATCCTGAACCAATATCACGATTAATTGATAGCTTTATGAAATTGCCAGGCATTGGGCCAAAAACAGCCTCTCGCTTGGCATTTTTCGTGCTAACAATGGAAGAAGATAGCGTACTTACTTTCGCTAAATCACTTGTTGATGCAAAACGTGAACTCACATATTGCTCAACCTGTGGACACATTACGGATGTCGACCCTTGCCATATTTGCCAAGACCCTAGACGTGACCGTTCAATGATTTGTGTCGTTCAAGATACGAAAGATGTCATTGCAATGGAAAAAATGCGTGATTATAATGGGTTATATCATGTTTTACAAGGTGCGATTTCACCAATGGACGGCATTGGACCAGAAGATATTAATATTCCGGCACTTATTCAACGTTTACACAATGATGAAGTGCAGGAATTAATCTTAGCAACAAATCCTACAATTGAAGGAGAAGCGACAGCAATGTATATTTCTCGTCTCGTGAAACCATCTGGTATTAAAACGACGCGTATTGCGCATGGTTTGCCAGTTGGTGGGGATTTAGAATATGCAGATGAAGTGACGCTTTCAAAAGCACTTGAAGGACGTAGAGAACTGTAAAGAGAGGTCACATCTATGTTTTTTAGTAAAAAACAAAAACTTCGCCGAGAATATGACGAAAAACTTGTTGGTTTAATTAAAGGAGCAAAGCAAGACCTCGATGACATACAGCATCTAGAAGGCATTGCCGATGATTTTGAGCTTAGTACAATCGCTCAAAAGAAAATTGCTGAAAGTAAATATTTCTATTTATTTAAAGAAGCACGTATTCGTAAAGTGTTAATTAAATAATAATGGAAGAATCGCATGAAAATGCGGTTCTTTTTTTGTGCCTTTTGGAGATGATAAATTACTAGTACATAGAGCAGACGAAAGATGTGTGGTAAATGATGTCGAATATTAAGCCATGTAAACAAGGATCGGAACTAAACTCAGGATTTTATACTTATTATGTTAAGAAACTACTAGTAGCAATATTTGATTTTATATTCTATAAGAAGAAACAGCGTTGAAATGCTTCGAAGATAGCTAAGAAAGTCCAGTTTTATAATGAAATATAAAGTATTTTAAAATAAATAATAAAAAAGACGTAAAATGTATTGCAAAGCTCTAGAATGCATGTTATTATATAATAGTTCTCGACAAAGAGAGCACATTTATAAAAAATCAATTGACATTTTACAAAATATCTTTTAGAATATTTGAAGTCGTTAAAAACTTTTGAAAAAAAGTTGTTGACAACAAAGTGTTATGATGATATAATAAATGAGCCGTTAAGTAACGGCGAACGAAATGAACCTTGAAAACTGAACAAGCAAGATGTAATCACAATAAATTCGGTTCAATTGAATCGAAAAAAATGTTATCAAGCAAGATAACGCTAGCAAAGCAAATGAGCTTTCAAACACTTTTTATGGAGAGTTTGATCCTGGC
>ERZ808028.1626-NODE-1626-length-12833-cov-3.871668_pt1 | contig 12833 bp, 9 predicted proteins | sample MGYA00380184_ERZ808028 | MGnify/ENA primary metagenome ERZ808028 (study PRJEB31490, sample SAMN06133397) | mouse gut metagenome | isolation source: J8_1 | host: mice | place: China: Chengdu | collected 2015-05 ...
GCTCCGGCCCCGCCCGCCGCTTGAGCTGGGCGTCCAGCTCCCCGGCGATGGAGTCCATCACCGGCTCCAGCAGGCCGGCCCCCCTCAGCAGCTCCACCCCCGCGTCGGTGGTGGGGCTGTCGAACAGGGCCTTTACCAGCGCCCGGTCTCCCCCCGCCAGGGCGGCGTGGGCAGCCAGGGTCTCCCGCCGGGCGTCGGCCACCTTGGAGTGGGTGTTCATGCACCCGGCGGACACCTTGATGAGCTTGCCCAGGTGGCCCACCAGCAGCACGGAGCGGAAGCCCGCCCCGGCGGCGTGGTCGATGGCCGCGCCGATATAATTGCTGCACGTGCACCAGCGGGCCAGGCTGAGGCCCAGCTTCTCCCGGGCGAAGGCCTCGCCGTAGTTGCCGGGGGTGACCACAATGTCCCGTGCCCCGGCGGCCTTCTGCTGATCCATCTCCAGGTAGAGGGAGTCCAGCAGGGCGGCCTCGCTCATGGGGCGGACGATGCCGCTGGTGCCCAGGATGGAGATGCCCCCCTCAATGCCCAGCCGTGGGTTGAAGGTGCGCCCCGCCAGGGCCTCCCCCGTGGGGACGGAGATCACCGCCCGCAGCCCGCCGGCGTAGCCCGCCCGGGCCGCGGCGGCCTCCAGCTGCTCTTGGATCATGCGGCGGGGGGTGGAGTTGATGGCCGCCTCCCCCACCGGCTGGTCGAGACCGGGCCGGGTCACCCGGCCCACCCCCTGGCCGCCGTCAATGGCGATCCCCGGCTCGGTGCTCCGCTCCACCCGGGCGCAGATGAGCGCCCCGTCGGTCACGTCGGGGTCGTCGCCGCCGTCCTTGCGCACCGCGCAGGCGGCCCAGCCTTCCCCGGCGGCGTGCTCCAGCAGCTCCGCCTCCACCCGCACCCCCGCCGGGGTGTCGATGTGCACGGCGGGCAGCGCGGCCCCCTCCAGCAGCAGGGCGGCGGCCCCGGCGGCGGCGGCGGCGGCGCAGGTGCCGGTGGTGTAGCCGCAGCGCAGCCGCTCCCGCCCCACCGGGATATAGAGCTCCAATTTCCCCATGTGTGTCCCCCTTTCGACGCAAAAAGGCCCTCCTCGCGGCTGAGGAGGGCCCTAATCCCAGGGTACACCGCACCTCTCCACCTCAGAGCTACGCAACTGCCACTCTGCAGCGGGTCTCCTGGCTTGCGCTTCCTCCTCCGGCGCGCCTTCTCAGCCCCGCTGGGCCAATGGCTTGTGCACCTTCGTCCGCGCTTACAGTAGAGGTAAGACTGCGCCGGAGTTCCACCGGCTTCCCCGTTCTGCGGCACCGCCGCAACTGCATGTGCATTGAATTCTCTGCCATTATAGCAGTATGAGGGAAAAAAGTAAAGGCAGGGTTTCAAAATTACCCGCGGGAAACTGCCAGTAAAAAGCGGAGCCCCGCCGTCAGCAGGGAGGCCCCCAGGCCGGTGTAGAACACGGCGATGAAGCCCTCCGGCGCCAGTCCGCTGGCCCGAAGGCCGATGCCGAAGGCTATCATAAATACCATGATCAAAAATGATTTCCCATCAAAAAACTGCCAGAACCACTTCCGCTCCGTGCCGTACCCCAGTATGCGCGCGGTGTGCCGCTGAACCAGCTTTCCGAACACCATGCCCTGAAACAGCCCGAAGACCAGCGCAGAGAGCGCCAGATTCCACAGGGTTACATGTCCGGGGTAAGCCAGCAGCCCGATGCGCAGGATGTTGAAGCCTGCCGCCCCCCACACCAGCCCCGCCAGCAAAAGCAATGTTTCTTTTTTTACCATGGTAAGTTCCTCCTCATTATGAACATTGTTCATTTTATGTGCAAAACAGGGCGCGGGTTCCCGCGCCCGTCTCAGCGGTAGAGCAGCCTGCGGAGCACCTGCTCCAGCCCCTCACAGTTGTCCGCGCCCCGGCTCATCTGCCCCAGCAGGCTGTCCAGCACGAAAGCGGCAAGCTGCTCCCTGGAAAAGGAAGCATCAAAGGCGGACGGCCGCACCGCACAGTCCGCCTCCAGCGCCTCCAGCAGCGTCTGGCGGACGCGCCCGAGGGCCTCCTCCATGGTTCGCCGGCCCGCGCTCCGCCCCTCGGGCAGGAAGCCCGCCGCATGTCCCTGGAAAAAGCCCGGGTATTCCCCGGCCCCGCTCTGAATGCGGTGGAACAGCCAGTGGACGTAGGCCGCAAAGCCGTCCCGGGGCGCCTCCCCCTCCGGCGCGGACAGAATCTGCATCCAGATCTCCTCCACCGTTGCGGCCAGCAGCTCCGTCTTGCCGGAAAAATAGTTGTAGACCGAGCCCACGGAGACCCGGGCCTCGGCCGCCACCGCGCGGATGCTTAGCCCGTCCAGCCCCTGCCGCCGGGCGACCGTCCGGCTGGCCGCCAGAAGCGCCTGCCGGGAGGTGACCACGGTATTCATGCGCACACGCCTCCCCCCATTCTGAACCTTGTTCATTTTAACAGATCACGCCCGTTTGTCAACGGTATAAAACTTCATGCGCACAGGGCGTGCCATGAAAAGATGCGGCGGCCCGGCGCCAGGCCGCCCTGCTGTTGCATAAAAAGCGCCCGCCGCAGGCAGAACCTGCGGCGGGCGTACAGATGATGCAAAGGGACGGCCGGCGCTTACAGATAGCTCTTGAGCTTCTCCACCATGTCGGTGTGCTCCCAGGGCAGATCCACGTCGGTGCGGCCGAAGTGGCCATAGGCGGCAGTCTGCTCGTAGATGGGGCGGCGGAGATCCAGGTGCTCGATGATCTTGGCCGGGCGCATGTCGAAGCAATCGTTGACGATGGCGGAGAGCTTCTCCTCGTCCAGCACGCCGGTGCCGTAGGTGTCCACCAGAACGGAGACGGGGTGGGCCACGCCGATGGCGTAGGCCAACTCAATCTGGCACTTGCGGCACAGGCCGGCGGCCACCAGGTTCTTGGCGATGTAGCGGGCCATGTAGGCGGCGGAGCGGTCCACCTTGGTGGGGTCCTTGCCGGAGAAGCAGCCGCCGCCGTGGGCCGCGGAGCCGCCATAGGTGTCCACGATGATCTTGCGTCCGGTCAGGCCGGTGTCGCCCACGGGGCCGCCCACCACAAAGCGGCCGGTGGGGTTGACGTAGAACTTGGTGTCCTTGGTGATGTACTGGGCGGGGATAATGGGCTTGATGATCTCCTCCACCACGGCCTCCCGCAGCTCCTTCAGGGCGATGTCGGGGTCGTGCTGGGTGGACACCACGATGGCGGGGCAGGAGAGCACCTTGCCGTCGTCGCCGTACTCCACGGTGACCTGGCTCTTGCCGTCGGGGCGCAGCCAGGAGAGCTTCCCGCTCTTGCGCACGTCGGTGAGCTGGCGGGCCAGCTTGTGGGCCAGGTCGATGGGGGCGGGCATCAGCACATCCGTCTCGTCGCAGGCGTAGCCGAACATCATGCCCTGGTCGCCGGCGCCGATGAGATCGGCCGCGTCGGTGCCGCCCTCCTGGTGCTCATAGGACTGGTTGACGCCCATGGCGATGTCGGGGGACTGCTCGTCGATGGCGGTCATCACCGCGCAGGAGCGGTAGTCGAAGCCGTAGGCCGGATCGGTGTAGCCGATGCGCTCCACCGTGCGGCGGACGATGGAGGGAATATCGGTGTAGTGCTTGGTGGTGATCTCGCCCATCACGGTGACAATACCGGTGGTGGTGAAGGTCTCGCAGGCCACGTGGGCGGTGGGGTCGTGGGCCAGAATGTCGTCCAGGACGGCGTCAGAGATCTGGTCGCAGACTTTGTCGGGGTGTCCCTCGGTGACGGACTCCGAGGTAAACAGACGCTTTGCCATAATGTAGTTCCTTCCTTTCTCACTCGGGCACGAAAAACGCGCCCCGCCGGATGGCGGAGCGCGTGGTGCTCATCCATCCTCATCTTTCGATTTCCTCGCCGGATTTGGCACCTTGCATTGCAGGTTGCCGGGTTTCATCGGGCCGTTCCCTCCACCGCTCTCGATAAGGCATATTCAATTGACTGTAGCTATTCTATCGACTTTTTTCCCGATATGCAATAGACAAAACAGGGGCTTTGTATAGCGCCGGCGGGGGCGCCGTTGTGCAAGCCGCCGGATTTACACAGGGGACGCTGTCCCCCTGCGCGGAGAGGCCGTCACGCCTTCCAGCCGTTGAGGTACTCCTCCTGCTCGGGGGTGAGGGCGTCGATGGACAGGCCCATGGCGGCCAGCTTGACCCGGCCGATGGCGTCGTCGATTTCGGCGGGCACCTGGTAGACCTTCTTCTCCAGGCCGTCCCGGTGCTTGACTAGCCACTCCAGGGCCAGGGCCTGGACGGAGAAGGACATGTCCATAATCTCGGCGGGGTGGCCGTTGCCGGCGGCCAGGTTGACCAGCCGCCCCTCGCCGATGACGTTGAGCACCCGGCCGTCGGGCAGGGTGAAGCCCTCGATGTTGTCCCGGCGCAGCTCCCGTTTGACCGCCATGGCCGCCAGGCCCGCCACGTCCACCTCGCAGTCGAAGTGGCCGGCGTTGGTGAGGATAGCGTTGTGCTTCATCACCGCGAAGTGCTTCGGGGTGATGACGTCCTTGCAGCCGGTGACGGTGACGAAGATGTCGCCGTACTTGGCGGCCTCGTCCATGGGCATGACCCGGAAGCCGTTCATGGTGGCGTCCAGGGCCTTGAAGGGGTCCACCTCGGTGACAATGACGCTGGCCCCCATGCCGGCGGCCCGCATGGCCACCCCCTTGCCGCACCAGCCGTACCCGGCCACCACCACGGTCTTGCCCGCCACCACCAGGTTGGCGGTGTGCATGATGGCATCCCAAACAGACTGGCCGGTGCCGTACTTATTGTCATAGTAGTGCTTGGCCTTGGCGTCGTTGACGGCCATCATGGGGCAGGGCAGGATGCCCTCCCGCTCCCGGGCCTTGAGGCGCAGGATGCCGGTGGTGGTCTCCTCGCAGCCGCCGATGAGGTGCTCGCCCAGGTCGGCGCACTTGCCGCCCAGCAGGTGGATCAAATCGCCGCCGTCATCCACCACCAGATGGGGCTTGAACTTGAGGGTCTCGATGAGGAGGTTCTCATACTCCTCCCCCATGGCGCCGTGGATGCCGAAAGTCTCCACGCCCATGTCGGCCAGTCCGGCGGCCACGTCGTCCTGGGTGGACAGGGGGTTGGAGCCGGTGAGGCGCACCTCCGCGCCGCCCTTGGCGAGCACATAGCCCAGGTTGGCGGTCTTGGCCTCCAGGTGGACGGACACCGCCACCCGCAGGCCGGCGAAGGGCTTCTCCCGCTCGAAGCGGGCCTCAATGCCGCCCAGGGCGGGCATGAAGTCCCGCACCCAGTTGATCTTCCGGCGGCCGGCCGGGGCTAGGTTCTGATCCTTTACAATACTCATGCTGTTCCTCCTTGCGGGGCGGCCGCCGAGGGGCTGGGGCCGTCCCAGAAATCCAATGTCAGAAGGGGCTTGCTCCTGCGGAACTCCTGCACACGCCGGTGAATGGCCTCCAACTGCTCCAGGCTGGCCGGCTGCTCCGGTCCGTAGGCCGGGCAGGTAAAAAACCAGCAGAATTTGGCTCCGGTGGCAATTACCCGGTCATAATAGAGTTCGGTGGCCACCCGCTCTGCGTTCTCCGCTGTGCAGCGGCAGGCCACGCCGAAGGGCAGCTTGTACCGCCGCAGCAGGGCGGTGGCCCGTGTGGCGTCGGCGCCGTCCTCGTCCACCTGAATGGCGGGAAACAGGTTGCGCACCCGCAGCAGATCCGCGCACAGCTCGCCGGTGATGAACCGGGGCGGCGTGAAGGCGGCGAACACGCAGTCGGTGTGCTTGTTGCACAGGGCAATGGTCTCCTGCTCCCGGGCCAGAGGGTTGCCGCCGCTGAAGATAAAGAGATGGCAGCCCCGCCCCTTCCGGGCCTCAATCTCCTCGTCCAGGCTGTCGAACTCCATATAGGGCCGCACGCCGTAGATGGACGCGCCGCAGCCGCGGCAGCCCATCTCGCAGGGAAAGGAGGGGTCGATGATCACCGCCCAGGGGGCGCGGCCGTTCCCCAGTTCCCCCGCCGCGTTGCGGCTGGGCCAGTCCATCAGCCCGGCGTGAATCACAAAGTTCTCAAAAATCTTTTTCAGCACCCGGCTGTCGATATCGGTATACATGCTCTTGATGAGGCGGTGCCAGTTGTTGCCGGGGTCACTCATGGCCCTGTGAAACAGCTCCCGGTAGGGTGAGGCCAGCCGCTCCCCCGTGTATTTATCCAACCAGTCCATCAGCTTGGGAAGGTTGGCGTCCGGGTCCCGCTCCAGGTAGTCCAGGGCCTTGGAGATGCCGAAGGCCCTGAGTCTGGCCGGCAAGCTCATGAATCTGCACGCTCCTTTCCCACGGACGATTTTTATAATTGTATCATAATGCATCCATCGCCGCAACGCCATAGACAAAACTGCGGTTCCTGTTGGAATTTCAGACACAATGGCAAGAGTGTCTAACAGCCGGCGTTGACAAGCCCCGCAGTTCCGGGATATACTGAACTGATTTCATCTCAGATTTTCTAGGAGTGAGCGCCATGCGCACCGGACTCATCACCTTTCATTTCGCCCACCACTACGGGGCACAGCTCCAGGCACTTGCCACCATGCGGGCTATCCAGTCCCTGGGGCACGACTGCGAGATCATCGACTACCGCCTGCCCCACACCACCCGCACCAACCAGCTTTTCAAAAAGAGCGGCGGCGTGCGCGGCATGGCCTCCGACGCCCACACCGCCCTCCACTACGGGGCGTTCCAGCGCCGCTTCCGGCGCTTCGAGGCCTTTGTGGCCGAGGAGATGGCCCTCTCCCCCCGGCGGTACACCGCCTTTGAGCAGCTCCGGGCCGACCCGCCCGCTTACGACGTGTATGTGGCGGGCAGCGACCAGATCTGGAACCCCTATATCTTCCAGGACAAGCAGTTTGACCCCTCCTTCCTGCTGGGCTTCGTCCGGGAGGGCCGCCGCATCGCCTACGCCCCCAGCCTGGGAGTGCCTGAGCTGCCGGAGGACAAGGCGGAGGAGCTGCGCCGTTTTCTGACTCCCTTCTCCGCCCTGTCCGTGCGGGAAAAGCGGGGGCAGGTTCTGCTGCGGGAGGCTGCCGGGCGGGACGCCCGGGTGGTGCTGGATCCCACCCTCCTCCTCACCGGCGAGGACTGGGGAGAGCTGGCTGCGGCCCCTAAACGGCAGGGGCCCTATATCCTGTGCTACTTTGTCTCCGACCCCGGCGAGGCGGTCCCCTACGCTTTGGCCCTGTCGGCGCGCACCGGCTGGCCCATCGTGCAGCTCGCGGGGGCCCGGCGGAAGATCGACGGGGCGGCCGAGCTGGTCTTTGACGCCGGACCCCGGGAGTTTTTGGGCCTGTTCCGGCACGCCTCCGCCGTGGTGACCAACTCCTTCCACGGGGCGGCCTTCTCCCTCCAGTTTCAGAAGGACTTCTTCACCTCCATGTCCCCCAGGGAGCGGGCGGAGCCCACCTTCTCCCGCATCTACAGCCTGCTCTCCCGGCTGGGCTGTGCCGACCGCATCCTGGGCCTGGACACCACCGCCCCGGTGGACGCCCCCATAGACTACGGCGCGGTGTACGAGAAGCTGGCGGCCGCCCGGGCCGACTCCCTGTCCTATCTGGGAGCCGCCATCGAGGGCGCCCCCCTGCCCGCAGAGGAGCCGGAGCCCCAGGCCGCCCCCCGTCCGGTGCTGTGCAGGGCGGAGGACTGCACCGGCTGCACCGCCTGTGCGTCGGTTTGTCCGGTGAACGCCATTGCCATGGAGCCCGACCATGAAGGCTTCCTGCGGCCTGTCATTGGGGAGCGGTGTATCCTGTGCCACAGGTGCGAGCAGACCTGCCCCATCCTCCACCCCCCGGTGCCCGGCCCCGCCCCGGCGGCGGCCCACGCGGTCTGGAACCGCGACGAGGCCGAGCGGACAGCCAGTTCCTCGGGCGGCTTCTTCTCCCTGCTGGCCCGCCATGTGTTGGAGCAAGGGGGCGCGGTGTTCGGCGCGGCGCTGGACAAGGGCATGACCACCCGCCACGTGTGCGCCCGCACAGTGGAGGAGCTGGCCCCCATGCGGGGCTCCAAGTACGTCCAGAGCGACCTGGGCGGCAGCTTTTCCCAGGTCAAGGCGCTGCTGGAGGAGGGGACGGCGGTGCTCTTCTCCGGCGTGCCCTGCCAGGTGGACGGGCTCAAGCGCTATCTGGGGAAGGACTACCCCAACCTGCTCACCTGTGATCTGGTGTGCCACGGGGTGCCCTCCCCGGCGGTCTTCCGGGCTTACCTGGACGGCCTGGAGGCCGCCCGTGGCTCCAGGGTGGTGTCGGTGCGCTTCAAGGACAAGTCCCATGGCTGGGCCCACCCCTGGTTTACCGTTCGGTTTGCCGATGGGAGCGTCTATACCGAGGACTTCAACCGTACCGGCTACGGCCGGGGCTTCGGGATGCAGCTCTTCCTGCGCCCCGCCTGCGCCCGGTGCCGGTACACCTCCACCAGCCGCCCCGCCGACTTCACCCTGGCCGACTACTGGGGCCTGGACGAGGAGCTGGCCCTGCCGGTGGAGCGGGACAAGGGCGTCTCCATGGTGCTGGTGAACTCCGCCCGGGGGCAGGCTGTGTTCGATGCCCTCTCCCCCCGGTTCGGCCAGATGGAGCGCCCCCTGGCCGAGGCGGTGGCGGGCAACCCCCGGCTGGCCTCCCCCCTGAAGGCCAACCCCCGCCGGGCCGCCTTCTTTGCCGCCTTCGCGGCCCTGCCCTTCGCCGAGGTGGAAAAGCGCTTTCTGGCCCTCCCCTCCCTGCCCTACCGGGCGGCGGCCAAGGTGCTCACCCCGGCCATGAAGGAAAAAATCCGCAAGCTGCTGAAATAACGGCGGCGAAATGTTTACAATTTATTCGGGAATTTTTCCCGGCCGTCTGGTACACTACTTTGTACGTCACAACGGGGCGGGCATTCCGCCCAACGGGAGGTAACTTCACTTGAGTGCAATTCAACGCTGGCTGGACCGGTTCTGCTACAAGCACCCCCGGTTCGGCATACCCAACCTGATGCTGGTCATTGTGGTCGGCAATGTGCTTGTCTGGCTGATGGATCAGTTCAGCTACGGCGTGTCCCTGTCCGCCCTGCTCGCCTTCTCGCCGTACTACATTCTGCACGGACAGATCTGGCGCATCATCACCTTTGTCTTTGTCCCACTGGACAGCAACCTCTTCTTCTTGGCCGTCTCTCTTTACTTTTACTATATGATCGGCTCAGTGCTGGAGCGGGAGTGGGGTACCGCTAAGTTCAATGTGTTCTATGGCCTGGGTGTCCTGCTCAACGTGGTGGTCGGTTTCCTGCTCTACGCAGTCACCGCCCCTCTCTATCCCTCCCATCTGCTCCCGCTTCTCACCACCGCCAGCATGACCTACGTGAACCTCTCCCTGTTCTTTGCCTTCGCCACCCTGTATCCAAACATGCAGGTGCTTCTTTTCTTCATCATCCCCATTAAGATCAAGTGGCTGGCGTGGATCGACGCCGCCCTGTTCGGCTGGAGCGTCCTCAGCAGCCTCTTCGGCGTCTTTACCTCCGGCCTGGCCGCCCTCCCCGGCGTCATCATCCCCCTGGTTGCCATTCTGAACTACTTTATCTTCTTCTGGGACAATTTCCTCCAGCTCTTCGGCCGGGTCAAATACCAGACCTCCCGCCAGACCGTCAACTTCAAGAAGGCCACCAAGCAGGCCCAGCAGCAGAAGGGCTATATCCACAAGTGCGCTGTCTGCGGCAAGACCGACACCGACTACCCCAACGAGGAATTTCGTTACTGCTCCAAGTGCAACGGCTATTACTGCTACTGTTCGGAGCACATCCACAACCACGTTCACATCCAATAAAAAGCAACGCGGCGGGCGGCCTTCAGGCCGTCCGCCGCGTTTTTGTAACCGGGCTGTGATGATGTTCCACCCCATATTCTGTTATAATCAGGTCAAACAATCCGATTTGTTATCAGAGAGGGGGATTCCCATGAAGAAACGGCTCGCCTGCCCGCTGGTTCTGCTGGCGCTGCTGGTGGTGCTGCTCACACCGGCCTCCGCCAACTCGGCCCCTACCCGTCTGGGCGGTACGGGCGGTTCCGCCCTGACGGTGGACGAGGGCTGCCCTGTCACTGTCACCGCCGAGCAGCTCACCTTCCTCCCCCTTCGTGAGGCGGAAGAGCGGTGCTACACCGCCCACTTCGACAGCCTGCCCGACGGGGAGCTCACCTTCACCCTCTATCCACGCCTCTCCATCACCCTGGCCGACCGGCTTCACGCCGTACTGACCTCCTATCAGTTCACCTTCGCGTTTTTCCTTCTCATTCTGCCCCTGACTCTCCTGGCGCTTCCGGCCCTCTTGATCTTCCTGCTTCAGCGCCGGAGCCGTCGTCAGCCCTGACGCTCCTTCACCACCGGGCTGCGAGTCCACTCCAGCCCGCAGGGCCGGGCTGTGGGGAAGCACAGGCCGAACAGATCTGTGCGGCGGGCCTCCGCCTCAAAGAGGGCGCGGGCGTCCCCATCCAGAGCCCTGGCCTGGGCGGGCTTGACCACCACCGGAAGGGCACAGGTCTCTTTCATGCGGCGCAGCAGCGCCCGCCCCCGGCCGCTGAGGCCCAGCACCCGTACATAGGGCGCCACCGGGGGCCGCTCCGCCGCCCGCAGCCCCAGGAAGGCGGCCAGGGCCAGCCGCCGCAGCCGGGCGTGAGGGTAGCGCTTGGTCTTGGCCCGGGCATAAAAGTCCTCCAGGCTGTCCGCCGTCCGGGCGGAACGCGCCAGCCGGGCGGGCAGGCCCTCCGCCACCCCGCCGTCGGGGAGGGCGGCCCAGTCCGCCTCGTCCATCATGCGCAGACGGGCCAGCACCGCCCGGTCGATGTGCGCCATGGACGCCGTCTCCCCGCTCCAGGGGGCGGGGAGATAGGGGTCCGCCTCCACCGCCCGTCCGGCCCGGAGGAGGGCCCGCAGCTCCGAGGCGGAGGCGAAGCCCCCGGCCGCCGGGCCGTCGTGGGCCGCCCCCCGCCGGGGGATGGTCAGGGCCTCCATGCCAGGGGGCAGGGCCCGCAGATACTCCACCCCCAGGTTGTCGTTTGGGCTGGCCAGGCAGTCGGCCCCCACCGCCGCCTGCCGGGCCGCCGGGAAGGACAACCCACGGGCCAGCCCGGCCCGCAGCCGCTCCGGGTAGTCCGGACCATCCAGAGCCGCCGCCGCCGCCCGCAGGGGCGCCAGTTCCCCCGTCTCACTGCCGAAGGAGAGCACGTCCACCACCCCCGTGGCGGCCAGCAGGCCCACCGCCCCCCGGGCGAAAGCCTCCGCCGAGGCCATGGCCCAGGGGGTGGGCAGCTCCAGCACCAGATCCGCCCCGCCGGAGAGGGCCAGGGCCGCCCGGCTCCATTTGTCCGTGAGGGCGCACTCCCCCCGCTGGACCCAGTGGCCGCTCATGACGCATATCACCGCCGTGTCCGCCCCCAAGGTCTGCCGCGTCCAGGCGATGTGCCAGGCGTGTCCCCGGTGGAAGGGGTTGTATTCTGCGACGATTCCGGCTGTGGCCATGGGCTGAACCTCCAAACGCAAGAGTAAAATTTTTCTCTCTTTCAAGCAAAATATGGGTTGTCCTTTGGGAAAAAAGGGGCTAAAATAAAATATGTATGTGCTCTTATTCTACTACGGGAATATCCGGCTCACAAGCCATAGTTTAACGTAAGGAGAGAAGATTTCATGAAAGTTCTGGTCATCAACGCAGGCAGCTCCTCCCTCAAGTATCAGCTCATGGACCCCGCCACCCGTGAGGTGTTCGCCAAGGGGCTGTGCGAGCGCATCGGCATCGACGGCCGCCTGACTCACAAGGTGCCCGCCAAGGACGCCAAGTATGAGTTCAAGATCCCCATGCCCACCCACTCCGAGGCCATTCAGGCTGTGCTGGACGCCCTGCTGGACGCCGGGCACGGCGTGATCAAGAGCGCCTCTGAGATCGACGCGGTGGGCCACCGGGTCGTCCACGGCGGCGAGAAGTTCGCCTCCTCCGTGCGCATTACCGACGAGGTTATGGCCGCTCTGGAAGAGTGCATCCCCCTGGCCCCCCTCCACAATCCCGCCAACATCACCGGCATCAAGGCCTGCGAGAAGGTCATGCCCGGTGTGCCCATGGTGGGCGTGTTCGACACCGCTTTCCACCAGACCATGCCCGCCAAGAGCTATATCTACGCCCTGCCCTATGAGTTCTATGAGCAGGACAAGGTCCGCCGCTACGGCTTCCACGGCACCTCCCACCGCTATGTCTCCGCCCGCGCTGCCGCCATGCTGGGCAAGCCCATTGAGGAGCTGAAAATCATCACCTGCCACCTGGGCAACGGCTCCTCCGTGGCCGCCGTGGATGGCGGCAAGAGCGTGGACACCTCCATGGGCTTCACCCCCCTGGCCGGCGTTCCCATGGGCACCCGCGCCGGTGATCTGGACGCCGGCATCCTGGAGTACCTGATGGGCAAGCACGGCTACGACATGAAGGAAATGATGACCATCCTCAACAAGAAGTCCGGCGTGCTGGGCATCTCCGGCGTGTCTTCCGACTTCCGCGACCTGGAGAACGCCGCCAAGGAGGGCAACCAGCGGGCTGAGCTGGCCCTGGAGGCCTTCCAGTACAGTGTTAAGAAGTTGGTGGGCGCCTATGCCGCCGCCATGGGCGGGGTGGACGCCATCGTGTTTACCGCCGGTGTGGGTGAGAACGACGCCGCTACCCGCATGGCCGTGGCCTCCGGCCTGGAGTTCATGGGAGTAAAGATGGATGCCGAGGCCAACAACGTCCGCGGCAAGGAAACCGTCATTTCCTCCGCCGACTCCAAGGTGAAGGTGCTGCTCATCC
>ERZ808028.1628-NODE-1628-length-12812-cov-6.974480_pt1 | contig 12812 bp, 11 predicted proteins | sample MGYA00380184_ERZ808028 | MGnify/ENA primary metagenome ERZ808028 (study PRJEB31490, sample SAMN06133397) | mouse gut metagenome | isolation source: J8_1 | host: mice | place: China: Chengdu | collected 2015-05 ...
TTACCATAGCCGAATTATTCAAGGGTGAAAGAACAGAAAACAGCGTTGATAACGAATATGAAAGTCTGTTGTCAGATGTTGTAAAAGTATCAGCCAATGAAATAACCAAGAAGAAAAAAATAACGAATTGGATTATAGCCATTACTGTTGCTGTTCTTTATTTGATGATTTCTGTAATATCACACAAGTGGGAAATAACCTGGGTGGTCTGGCTTGTATATTGTTTTTATCGGATTTTTACTGAATATATCTATAAAAAATATTAGCAATCTACAGAAATGTAAGAAACGGAGGAAAAAATGGTCGATTATTCACAATTTGAGGCAAGTGTAAAATCCGGCATTCATGCAGATGTGAGCCGGATACGGCAGAAGGATGAAATAATAAAAGCCGTCGTCAAAAAGAGGAGAAGCTCCGCGATAACCTGCGTGTGCTTCCTGTGCATGGCAGGAATTTCTATGTTTAAAAGCTGGGTTCCCGCCGTTATCTGTTTCCTTCTTGCATTGTTTTTCCTATGGCGGGCTGTCGGGAAATTTTCTGACGAATATTTACGGGAAATGTACGAGGAAGGGCTTTTGGTTCCCGGCATGATTGTGAAAACGGAACCCCTCACCATCATGGCAATCGCAAACATGACCGCGCGGGATGGTGCGGCAACCGTAAATGGGTGCTACTGTCTGGAGGTGAAGGAGCTTGACGGGGCGCAAAAAATTCTATTTGAAAAAATCCCCTGCTCCTGTTTTTTCTGCTATGAGGGCGGCGATTACCATTCTTCCTTCCAGCCCCATCCTCTCTATTGGGGAACGGCAGATCAGCAGTCTATTCAAGAAGCGTTAAGACAGGTAGAGGAGGACAACAAAGAAAATACCAGAGATGAATGGGAAGTGCTCAAGGAGGTTGCGCGGCAGTTCCCTGATTTGGGAAATGGAAACTTGATTTTATTGGATGAAAATTACTTTCCCTTCGGGAAAAAGAACTACATGGACAGCAACTATAAGCCCCTCAACGACGAAGCTGCCCCCAAGTAATATGTTCCATTTAGGGGCTATCTATTTCCCGATAGCCCCTATGTACAGAACAAATATGATGTTCAGCCGCGAGCACTGGGAACTGGACCCCTGCTCAGCTTCATTGCCATAGACCTGGTTTATTTCCTTTCATTTATTGAATTGATTTTCCAAGCTCGTAGACTTTTTGAAGTTCTAGTTTCCCTTCAATGTCACCTACATACCCATTCCCTCCGGCAAGGACAGCACCAAGGTTTTCCCATTTCAGATGCTCCATCAAATGGTCATAGTAAAGAAGCACATCTTCAAAACCATTTCCTTCCGCAGCCATAAGCAATGCGGAAGCCCTGCCATGCCCTCGCAGGAGATTCCCATCGCCTTCCTCTAATGCAAACAGGCGGTCGATAGCCGTTCTGATCTGGCCGCTCATATTCCAGTAATACAACGGCGTGGCGAGTACGATACATCGCATTCTTTCACTGCCGGATTGGAATATAGCTTGACAGAACGTGGGAAATCGCTCATTCCTATATTAGATGGGATGTGTGAATGGGGCGATAAAAACAGACTGCCATAAATTCCTATCGTGAATCCAATACACCCAAAAACTCATACCTTAATGGACGAAGTCCACCAGCCCGCAGGGCATGTATTTCGGTGTGCCCTTTGGGTATACTTGGGTGCATTGGATCAAATTGTGGTACGCAAGCCAGATTGGACATTCTTCTGTCAAGTATGGACTAAAAAAATGCTGGATGAATACAAAGCAGAAACTCTCTGTCTTAGCCAGTTGATTGGTGAGATAAGACAGCATTTACAGGGGCTTTCAGATTACTGCAAAAAAATTTTACCACTATTCCGGTAAACAAAGCAGAAATAATAGTGCCCTCCCTTGTCCCCACAACAGTAAAATCAAAAAACAGTAAAGATAAAGCGATAGCTATAATAACATAAAAAACATCAAATGCGATTTTCACATTTCCAAAATCCTTGTCCAGTGTATCTGAAACTGCTTTTACAAAGGCTTCGCCGGAATTCATAATGACATCCGCAATAACAGAAAGAGAGATGCCAAAACCAAGAACTAAAATTCCAATAATCACCATAATAATACGCACCAGATATGAATTTGCCGGAATAAATGACATCAGCCACATTCCAAAATCAGTGAACCAACCAAATACAAAAGACAGTGGAATTTGCAGCAACTGTATGAGCTGGAATTTTCTGCGAAGTATGAAAATCTGCCCAACTATCAACACACAATTCCAGATAATAAGCCATGTTCCCAAAGAAAGCGAGGGAAACTTATAACTCATGACATTTGCCACGGAGGAAATAGGTGATACTCCCAATTCACCATGTTTTGTAAATGCCACGCCTAAAGCAGAAAAAAAGAGACTGATTATAAATAGTATATACCGCTTTGCAATTTCACTTTTACTCATCACTGACCTCTCCCTGTATATTTTTACTTATTCTCATTAAAAAAGCAGTAAGCATTTCCTTCTCTTCTTTGCAGAAATCCTTAAGCGTCTTTTCTTCCATTGTCTTAAAAGCTGACTCTACCTGCTTTGCAAGCGACCTCCCTTCATCCGTCAGATATATATAGATACTGCGTCGGTTTCCATTGAGATTCTTCCGTAAAATATAACCCTTCTTCTCCATCCCATACAATACCGATGTCATGGTTGCTGGTTCAATGTGGCAGGCGCTGGCAATTTCTTTTTGAACAACACCATCATGATACAATAAATAATCAAGAATCTTTGGCTGTCCTGGAGTCAGATTTGTTTCTTTAACACCGGCAAGAAAGGCTTTCTGGAACAATAAATAGTCTGTCATAAGCAAATAGTGTAATGATTCTTCCATATTCTCCTCCTTTAATAAGCTTTCAAACAATTAGTTTTCAAACAAATTATATACGAAAGAAAATATTTGTCAAGAAATAACTGAAATTATAGCATTTTAGGCTCTGGCTGTTGTTTCCTTAAAAGAACCTGCAGTGCATACAGCTTCTTAAATCTTTTTCCAATTTTACCTGTGCCGCAATCATTCCATCCGGTTTTGGAGCGTTCTGCATCCTTACATGAATTGCCGTCCAATAGCTCTGATTAACACGTTTCTAATCAGTCACATTAGCCAGTAATTTTGTCCATTGACGGTTCCATTTCCATTCAATTCTTCCCATCATCAGGTGAAGGCGGAATAATGAATAAACTGTTCCTGATTAATTGGCCTTTTTAAAGCGACAGCCCCGTTTTTCCATGTCATCGGGGATGTTGGGGAAGCGGTAGAATTATAATGTTTTATGTATAATTTACGGACGTGTCTGCGAATATAGATATCTGATATAGTTCACCGCCATATCTGTGCGCGGCGAATTGCCGATTACACCAAGAAATACGTCGTCTTCAAATCCGGCCTGTTTAAAAAGACCTTTCTGTGATACATTAAGCCCCATAGGATATTCGCTTGAAACAGCATGGTAAGACAGAGAATCATCCGTCAGCAGATCCTCAGAATTATCCTCTGATATGACTTTGTTAGTGACGAGATATGGCTTTAATTCCGCAAAATCGCCGGGAGCCGAAGCCCGAAGCAGTTCTTCCAGATTAACCAGATATCCATTCTGGGAGAATGCATCGAAAACCTCCTTGTTCATAAGGACTACATCCAGTTGTTCGCCGTCGATAGAGGCAAGGAGCTTGATGCGGGAGGAGGCGGCGTATTCGTGGTTGGGGTCATTAGGATTATTGGTCAGATATAATCCTGTATATAACTGAAGATCATGCTTGTCAGGGTTCTTATTGGAATAATCCAGAAAGCCGTCGCTCAGTTGTCCGGTAAGATCTTCTCCGGCAGATATATTGATAAGTCCGGTATAAAGGAGAGTATCTTTTTCTCCAAAATGCCCGCAGATGGTATAGCCGATGATATAGAAAAAAATAAGGGCGACGGCGATGGGGAATTTATAATAATCCCAGACATACTGCACCTTCTGCTTTCTGCGAAGGTTCTTCCAATATTCTTTTTTTTCAGATGTAGTCGTTTTAGATTTCATATAGATTCCCCTCTGATTCAAAGATTTTGATGGTATCTCTTAATTTATGATACTTCGGATGCGGCTTCATTGTGTTCTTCCGTCTTTTCTTCGCATAACGCCAGAATATTGGACAGCAGATGGGAGCAGAGCAATGCGCAGAGGCCCTCCCCGAAGATGACGGCCGGAGTAAAGATGCGGATTACAACCAGAAGCATGGCAAAATAAATAACAGCCATCAATACGGTACAGAACAGAAAACGGAGACCGATAAACAGTGCGTTTTTGAACATGGCGCCAACCGTATTATCGAATCTGGCAAGAAGAGGGAATATATACATTAGGACGATGGCATAGGCAGCTCCCGTTACAAAGAACACTGCCGTACAAAGGGTCCAAAATATGTTTTCGAACCGCAGATGATACAGTACATAACCGTCAATGCCAAGAACAATGCCAAGAAACAGGAGGATTAGCCATATGATTGTCGCCTGCTTCAGATTCTCCCTAAAAGAATGGAAGAATGCTTTCGTGAGATTGCCTTCTTCGTTTTTTGACATTTTAAGTGTGACATAGAAAAGAGCGGTGGTGGATGCACCGATCGTTACAACGGGAATACAGCAGATAAACCATAAAATGTTCAAATATACACTGTAAACAATTTTATTGATAAATTGCAGAACAGGACCGTCCAGATTAAATAAATTACTCATAATTTTCCTCCTAAGATTAGTTTTCTGTGGATTCCCGATAGATCAAGGTCGTCTCCGTATGCACCGTGCGGTAATTCAAGGACGGTTCGTTGATACGGGACATCAGCAGGTTTACGGCAGAGAATCCCATGATCTGGCTGTGTATATGGATGGTTGTAAAGGCGGGTGTAACGATTCTCGATTCGGGAGAGTCGTCAAATCCGCACAGATATATATCGTCCGGGACAGAATGACCCAGTTTTTTTAATACCTGCAGCGCATCCAGAGCAATAAAATCATTGGCGCATATAAAAACTTCCGGCAATTGGCTAAGCTTCTGAAAGCTTTCTGTCAGATATCCATGGTAATCTGCCGAGGATGGTCGTCGGATTCCTTCTTTGTTCCGTATGATGCTGTATTCATCCGGGCAGGAAAGCCCCATCAGATACATGGCATTACGATAAGCCATATACCGCTCGAAGAAGGACTGGCAGTGCATGTATTCCCCGATGAATCCGATGCTTGTTTTTCCTCTGTCTGCCATCTCCTTTATAAATGAATAGATACCTGATTGATTATCCATGGACAGAACGTCTGCTTCCAACGGTTCTTCCAGACGGGTCACCGGCGTGTCTACAAATAAAATCGGCAGTCCCATGCTGCAGAGCATTTTGTCATATTCGTAATCAAACATCTCGACACAGACGATGCCGGCAGTCCGTTCCGGAGAAAAAGAGGTGGGAAGATTCCGGTTCTCTAATTCTTCCGTAAGTACTCTGTGCATGGTAATGCTGTATCCCAGTCCGGCAAGCTCTTTCTGGAACTTATCCAGCATAACAAGTGCAAAATGAGAGCCTCCTACAAAATCTGTAAGAAACAATGCAATCTCGGTCTTCTCTTTTGGAGCCGGGATCGAAAGCATGGGGATTCCGGCGTTGGCGGCCGTTACATATGAAAACTGCTTATACCCCATCTCCATTGCTTTTTTTAAGACCTTGTCTCTGGTGGCGTCGGCAAGAATGCCGGTGTTGTTGATCGCTTTCGAGACGGTATTGCGGGAAATGCCAAGCTCATCGGCGATGTCTTGAATGGTAACTCGTGTACCCATATTCTCCTCCTTCTACATGATTCTTTTATATGGTTTTACATAATTTCTTAGCATGATTGTTTATCTTGACTTTGTATGGTTAAGTGGTGTGTTGTTTATATTATAATGCACAAATAATTATGTGTCAAATGTAAAAATATAAAAATTTAGAGATTTTATTTCTAAATAAAACACAGAGAAATATATTGTTCATAATGTATATCTAATTTAAAATGTAAAAATAAAAATATGCAAATAGCAAAAATATATTGACCAAATATAAAATTAATGATATAAATATAATATGCAAATCTCAAACTAATGTAAAATATATATTTTACAAATGCACAAAATAATCAAAGAAAGGAGACTGAAGCGGGAAATAGGAGTAAAGATGTGCAGAAGATGAAGGGATTTGAGAGAAAGGAGGAAATTATGACAACTAATTCAAAAACTGTTTCAAATGGAAAACAGGGAAGCAAGGATACCGGATTTCACAATACGCTGGTGTATATCAGGCAGCACTGGCAGCTTTATCTGATATTCCTAATGCCGGCATTATTGCTGACGCTGATTTTTAAGTATGCGCCTATGAGCGGTATACTGATTGCTTTTCAAGATTACAATCCGTTTAAGGGAGTCTCGGGAAGCGAGTGGGTAGGATTTAAGCATTTTACAAGATTCCTGTCATCCCCCGACTTCATGAGGTATCTTGTAAATACATTGAAGTTAAGCGTATACAGCCTGTTGTGGGGGTTCCCGGTTCCAATTATACTTGCGCTTTTGCTGAACCGGATTCAGAGTGCGGGTATTAAGAAAAAAATTCAGTTAGTGCTTTATCTTCCGAACTTTGTGTCAGTAATCGTACTCTGTGGTATCGTGCGGATATTCCTTTCTGTGACAGGACCTGTGAACCTGCTGCTTGGAACCGACATTAATTTCATGACCATGCCGGAGGCGTTCCGATCCATCTATATCATCAGCGGTATCTGGCAGGGGGCCGGCTGGGCGTCTATCATGTACACGGCGTCCCTGTCCAACGCAAGCCAGGAACTTCGGGAGGCTGCGGTTATGGACGGTGCGAATATCCTGCAGCAGATCCGGACGGTAGAATGGCCGGCAATAAAAGATATGGTTGTGATCCAGTTCATCCTTCAGGCAGGAAACATCATGAGCATCGGTTTTGAGAAAGCCTATGCATTGCAGACGGACCTGAACCTTCCCGCGTCTGAGATTATTGCTACATATGTATACAGAAAAGGTCTGATCGACGGTGATTACAGCTTTTCAACCGCAGTAGGCCTGTTTAATACCGTGATTAACGTCATCCTTCTGATCGTCGTAAATAAGATCGTGGCGAAGATGAATGACGGACAGGGAATCTAAGGAGGTGCATGCAAGGTGAATAAGAAAAAGAGTTTATTTACAAGATATTCGAGACAGGATAAGGTGTTGCTGACGGTCGGATATGTGCTGCTGGGACTGTTTGTGATTGCGATTATTGTACCGATGATATATATTATTGTTGCATCCTTCATGGATCCCATTACACTGCAGAACAAGGGAATTACCTTTGATTTCAGCAAATGGACGACGACTGCTTATGAACGTGTCATGACGAACGGCCAGATCTGGATCGGATTTAAAAATGCGATTATCTATTCCGTAGTGTTTACGGTTGTGTCTGTAGTAGTGACGCTTCTGGCAGCCTACCCGCTGTCAAGGGCAGATTTCAGAGGAAAAGGATTCTTCAATGTTATATTCATGATCACTATGTTTTTTGGAGGCGGCTTGATTCCTACATATTTGATCGTAAGTAATCTGGGGCTTGTGGACAGCATGTGGGCGGTGATCCTCCCAGGCGCTTTCAGCGTGTGGAATATGACCATTGCGCGGACCTACTACAGAGGAATCCCGCAGGAACTTCGCGAGGCGGCGGATGTAGACGGGGCAAGTGAGCTGACGTTTTTCTTCAAGATCCTGCTTCCGGTGTGTACGCCTGTCATCGCCGTTCTCGTACTGTGGCAGTTCGTTGCCATGTGGAACAGCTACTTTGACGCAATGATCTACTTAAACGATTCTGCAAAACAGCCTCTGCAGCTTGTCCTGCGTTCCATCTTGATCCAGAACCAGCCGGAATCCGGTATGATTGCAGATATGCAGAGCACGGCGGCGCGGGCGCAGCTTGCAGAGCTTCTGAAATACGCAACCATTATTATTTCCAGTTTACCGCTTCTGATCATGTATCCGTTCTTCCAGAAATATTTTGACAGCGGAATCATGGCAGGCGCCGTAAAAGGATAAGCGGAATTGCTTGCTTGAATGGTTGCAGACGATTATAATAAGAAGGAGGCAGACGATGAGAAATAGATTGAGTGACAGATTGGGAAATGGATTCGGATATAAGTCCGGACGCAGGTATGGAAAGCGAACCGCGGCCTTAGCGCTTACAATGTGCATGGCGGTTTCCCTTGCAGGATGCGGAGGTAAGGTAAAGATTAATGACGGTACATTCCGGCCGGTGGATGAGGCGGAATTGGAATTTCCGCTTAAGGAAAAGACGACTCTGACGGGTATGATCAGTTATCCGGCAAATACGGAATCAGAGCCAAATAACCGGACGATTTTTAAGCGTCTGCAGGAGCAGACCAACGTGGAGATTGACTGGACGGCGATACAGTCCGATCAGTGGCCGGATAAGATCTCCTTAAACATGTCCGATCCTAATAAGCTGACGGACTTTATCTTTTCGGCGGATTTTACAGACAGCAATCTGTTGAAATATGCGGATTATGGAGCGATTATCCCGGTGGAGGAATATATTGACGCCTATATGCCGAATCTGAAAGCGGCTTTTGACAAATATCCGGAATACCGGACGATGTGTACGGATGTAAACGGGCATATCTGGGCTTTGCCCTGGATCGAGCAGCTTGGTTCCGGCAAGACGGCAATACAAAGCGTCGGGAACATGAGCTTTATCAATAAGAAATGGCTGGATTTTCTGAATCTTGAGATTCCGGAGACGGTGGATGAATTCGAAGATGTACTGATTGCATTTCGGGATAATGCGTCAAAGCTTCAAAAGAAATTCGGGATTGAAGGGAGCATTATTCCCATGTCCTGTATGGTGAATAGTGGTAACGAGGATATGGGAATCCTGATCAATGGTTTCGGGGAAGGATACGGGGACGTTGATAAGGATAAGAATAATGGAAGACATATTGTGGTGACGGATGATCAGGAAGTGATCTGCTGCGCCACGCAGGAAGGCTATAAAGAAGGAATCGAGTGGCTACATAAGCTGTACGAGGAAGACCTGATCGATCCGGAGGCGTTTACGCAGGAATGGTCTACCTATGTATCCAAGGGTAAGTCCGGGCGTTACGGCGTATGTTTTAGCTGGGATGTAGGGAACATCGACAACTTGAAGGACTGGGTTCCGCTTCCGGTCCTGACGGCAGATACGCGGAACCTGACGCCTGAGAACGGCTCATTCACCAGCGGATTCAACCGGGGACGCTGCGTGGTAACCTCTGTGGCAGAGAATCCGGCGCTGGTATGCGCATGGCTGGATCAGATGTATGCGCCGCTGCAGTCTCCGCAGAACAACTGGGGAACATATGGTGAGGACGATGATTTTGATATCTTCGAGATGGGCAAGAATGCCGACGGTGAGGATATGTTAAAGCATGCGCCGTTAGGCGACGCGTCCCCGGTAGAGGTAAGGGAGGCGGAAGCGGTAGGAGGCCCGCTTGCCATTCTGGATGAATATTATGACGTGTATGTGACCTGTCCGGACGATGCGCAGTACCGTCTGGACTGGATCAAGGAGTACTATACGCCTGATATGAATAAGGAGTATGTATATCCGAATATTTTCATGAGCCGAGAGGATACGGAGAGGTTCTCGAATCTGCAGGCGGATATCCATAAGGAGATCAAAGCGAAGAAGGCGGATTGGATCATGAATGGCTTTACGGATAAGGATTGGGAAAAATATCTGGATAAGCTTGAGGCGTATGGGTTGAGCGAATATCTGGAATTGTTCCAGGGATATCTGGATTCGTATAATGCAAGTATAGCGGAGAATAAATAGAGTAATGCCCTTGGGTATGTTAATATCCTGACTGCTGTACGCTGGTATATATTAGAATGAAAGGAAGAAATATTTATGACAAGTCAGACATTACGTGAAGCGCGAAAATATGAAGAAGCTTCCGGAAAGTTAATCAGAGAAGAGGAGCGTCCCGATTTCCACCTGACTCCACGTACAGGCTGGATGAATGACCCCAATGGCTTTTCTTACTATAAGGGTCAGTACCACATGTTTTACCAGTATTATCCCTATGAATCGAAATGGGGTCCCATGCACTGGGGGCATGCGGTGAGTAACGACCTGCTTCATTGGGAATATCTTCCTTGTGCTCTGGCGCCGGACGAAGCGTATGACAGGGACGGATGTTTTTCCGGAAGTGCGGTTGTGCTCCCGGACGGAAGGCATCTGCTGATGTATACCGGTGTGTTAAAAGAGCATGAGGAACGCGATATCTACAGGGAAGTGCAGACGCAATGTATTGCCGTAGGCGACGGGGTTGATTATGAAAAGTATGAGCAGAATCCTGTGATTGGTGAAAAGGATATCCCTGAGGGCAGCAGCAGGTTTGACTTCCGCGATCCCAAGATGTGGAAGAAGGCGGACGGAACCTATGCATGCGTCGTAGGGAACCGTCCGGCGGACGGAAGCGGGCAGATCTTGCTGTATAACAGCGCTGATGGATTTCACTGGAAGTTTAAAAGCGTGCTGGCGTCCAACCACGGACGGTTTGGGAAGATGTGGGAGTGCCCGGATTTCTTTGAGCTGGACGGGAAATGGGTGTTGCTGACAAGCCCGCAGGATATGCTGCCGCAGGGATTTGAATACCATAATGGCAATGGGACGCTCTGTATGGTCGGTGATTATAACGAGGAAGACGGCGCATTTATTGAAATGCATAACCAGTCCGTTGACTATGGGATTGATTTTTATGCTCCGCAGACCGTATTGGCGCCGGATGGACGCCGGATCATGATCGGCTGGATGCAGAACTGGGATTCCTGCAGCATGCGTTCGCCGGAAGATCCGTGGTTTGGCCAGATGAGCCTTCCAAGGGAGCTGTCTCTGAAAAACGGCAGGCTGTACCAGAGACCGGTCAGGGAACTGGATGCAATGCGGCATGGTAAAGTAGAGTATACGGATGTTGCGGTATCGGGAGTCGTAAAGCTGGATGGTATGAAAGGCAGAAGAGTGGATATGGAGCTGGCCGTCCGTCCGGTTGACGGGGAAGATCTGTATCAGAAATTCGCCGTCCGCTTTGCGCAGGAGGATACATGCTATACTTCCTTGAGTTTCCGCCCGCGGGAGTCGATCCTTAAGGTAGACCGGAAATTCTCCGGTTCCAGAAGAGCCATTATCCATCAGCGGCGCGCTCTGGTCAATAATCCGAACGGTGAGCTGAGATTAAGAATTATATTGGACCGTTTTAGCGTGGAAGTCTTTGTCGGCGACGGAGAGCAGGTGCTGACGGCTACCATGTATACGAAGCAAGAGGCGGATGGAATCTCATTTTTTGCAGATGGAACGGCAAATATAGATGTTGTGAAATATGAGCTATAATGTAATGAAATAGAACGGTTGTTATGAATATCGGGTAGGAGGCTACCCATTAGTTGAGCAGCCGACCTCCCACACCATATTGCGTGTCCAGATTGATACAAATTCTGCGTGGGTGCTATCGTTTTTACATTTACCGTAAATACAGTGAAATCAACACTTTTCAGAATAACTGACGCACCCAGGTATAGGCGGCAATCGTTCTCTTGGTTGGGATTGCCACATTTTCGATATTCCATAGTGTAAAAAATAACGATAGCCTGTTTTTGAGAGGTGCTATCGTTATTTTTTGCACCCAAAGGACTATCGCAAATTTAGGAGTTACCTCTTCTCCTTTTACAATACATTTGGTGGGTAGTCGATCACATTATTTGAACAATATGGGGCTATCTATTTCCCGACAGCCCCTTTCAGTTACCTCTATTTTTTAATTATTTTTCTGCGAGCATAACTCTGCACCGCTTCTTATAACATGCAATCCCATATTTCAGGATGTTCTCTACTCCGTCATCAGATAGATCATCCTCATATCTAGTATACTCAATCTGTTTCAATGCCTCCTTACATGCCTCGTCCAAATCTCCGTCATGTGCATATTTTACTTCTATGATAATCCCCATATCTCCAGTATCCGGTTCTGCAAGAATGTCCGCATATCCTTCTCCCATTTCCCGGTTAGAAGAAATTCCCCACCGATTTTTCACGCTTAAAATTCCAAGCAGAACACCATGATAAAAATTTTCTTTCACTCCCGTTCTTACAGCTGTATCTCGGATACTGATGGTCTTCCTTAAATAATCATTAAAAATCTTTTCGACATTCTCTGCATCCTTATTTTGCAGGGCATCACAGAAACAATTCAGCGTATCCCCATCTTCCCTGACGTTCTCCCTAAAGAATTCCATAATCTGCGTCACGAAAATATCCCGGATCTCCAGATTAGGAATTGCCAGTTTCATCTGCCTTCCCTCTGCTTTTCCCCGCTGGGTCAGATAACCGGTGGTAAAGAGCAGGCTCCAGATATTATCTATCGTCTGATAAATCTCTGGATATGTGAGCTCCTGGTAAATCTCCTTCGTAATAACCTCACCTGCTATCAGGCTCTCAATCTCCCGTTTGGTCGTATAATTCGCCGACTCCTGAATAAATCGCTTCACTGCATCGTTACTGCTGGTATTGATCCAGTAATTCTCCGGCTGCGCCTCCTTATCATCCAATAATGAATCACAATAATTTAAAACATCCCATGGACAATATACATCTACATTGCCAAAATGGTATCCGTCATACCATTTCTTCGCTACATAATAGCTATCTGGATACCTATAAT
>ERZ808028.1629-NODE-1629-length-12809-cov-4.117813_pt1 | contig 12809 bp, 9 predicted proteins | sample MGYA00380184_ERZ808028 | MGnify/ENA primary metagenome ERZ808028 (study PRJEB31490, sample SAMN06133397) | mouse gut metagenome | isolation source: J8_1 | host: mice | place: China: Chengdu | collected 2015-05 ...
CTTCATTTCAGACAGCCCCAGCAGATAATCAGCGGTCACGCCGTAAAACTTCGCCAGCTTGATAAGAGCATAGTGGCTGATGTCCTTAAAATCGTCCGCTTCATAACTACCCAACGCAGACTTGGAGAGGTTCGTCTGCTCTGCAAGCTGTTCCAGCGTCAAGCCACGCTGCACACGCAGGTCTTTCAAGCGTTCTTGAATGGATAAAGACATTTTCTCGCCCTCCTTGTCTGTTCGATAAATCGGAAGTTAGTGAATCGGTAATAATTCCATATTTTTTGCCCGCTTTAGATTTATTTTAAGGTCGTCATATCCAAACGGCTTGCCATGTCCCGGATATATTAGATTTGGTCTAAGTGCGATGATTGTTTCCCAAGATTTTAGGAAATCCGTTTTATCCTCCGCCCAAATAGTTATTCTGTGTAAACTTGGCAATCCGTTCATAGCAGCGTCGCCGCAGAATAGAGAACCATCATTAGTTAAAAGAGATATGGAATCGGCGGTGTGACCGGGAGTATCAATGATTTTTCCTTGCAATAAAAGTTCCACTTGCTTACGGTTTTGTTCGGTCACTTGAATACATCTACATGAATATTCTTGCGTTATTGGAGGAAACAAATGCTTGCCCTTGCCAACAAATTTCATTAAGAAACAAAAGAGCAAGGCAATCTTGGTTGTGCAACCGCCATGAAAAGAGTTTTGCCCTTTATATAATCTTTCTAACGCCTTGTCACTCATAACGATTTGAATGTCAGAGCATTCCGAGAGTATTTCATTCAAATAGCCTGCATGGTCATCGTGAGCGTGTGTCAAAAAAATATATCGTATCTGTTGAGGGGCTATTTGCATCTTTGCCAGTTGCTTTTTGAAATGTGCAAATCCTCTTTCATACCCTGTATCAATCAGTACATAGCCGTTGTCAATAGGATATATCCAATTATTTACTATCCTGCTTCCTGCATTGAGCATAGATGTTCTCTCTTTTCATTTATTTTCATCGGCGTCAACTTTCAATTTACTGTTCTGTATTTTCCCATTATACCACAATTCCGAGAGCGTGGAAATAGCGAGTTTTCCGGGCTGATTTCCTACCTCTTGGATATACGGCACAGGCAATCAAAAAAGTATACACTTGAGATAGTTCATCGATGGACAAGCCTCTTGAAAACTAAATGACCGTCTGAAAAGGAATACCCCGGCTGGGGAAGTGTGCTGTGACCCCGCTTCTGGACACCGTGACCAGAGAGGGTGAGCGTACCAACGCCGGAACACGCCGCAGGAATGGGGCAGGAAGCCTTTTCGGGGAAAACGGCAGCAAGAAGAACAACGGAGGGAGTGCATGAAAGAAAGACCCTATCAACATTTGCCACCGCTGGAACACAGGCCGGACAGCTTCCCCTACCGCATGACCCCGGCGCAGAGGAAGCGGGCCAGCAGCCTGATCCGCCGGGAGTGCTGCAACTGTGGTGGTGGAAACTGCTTTGCGCTGGACGATGGCGACACCTGCACCTGTCCGCAGATGATTACATTCTCCGTCTGCTGCAAGTGGTTTCGCTGGGCGGTCTTGCCGCTGGATAGGACGCTGGAAGCGGAGATTTACCGTGACTGTGCTTTGAAACGCTGCTCGGTCTGCGGAAAGCCCTATGTGCCAAAATCCAACCGGGGCAAATACTGCCCGAACTGCGCCGCCAGAGTACACAGGCGGCAGAAAACAGAAAGTGAACGGAAAAGGAGGTCTGCTGTGGACAGTTAAGGCGGGGAAAAGCCTTGATTTACAAGGCTCCGCAAGCCCAAAACCGGGGCAGGCGGTATGATTTATCACCCTTCCCGGAAAACGGGCTTCTAACCGTCCACAAAACACGCTATGACAAACACAATTTACATTCACCAGCCGGAGAAAGCCATCAGCTTCACCCGGCTCCCCAATTTTCTCTTTGAAGCCCCATCATTCAAGCCCCTGTCCAACGAAGCGAAGGTACTGTACGCCTTTATCCTGCGGCGAGCGGAATTATCCCGCAAGAACGGCTGGGCGGACGAGTATGGGCGGATTTATCTGTATTACCCCATCTGCGAGGTGGTCGCTTTGCTCCACTGTGGGCGGCAAAAGGCGGTGAATACCCTGCGGGAATTGCAGTATGCGGGGCTGGTTGAGATACAGAAACAGGGCTGTGGAAAACCCAACCGCATTTACCCGAAATCCTATGAAGCGGTTCCAAACACCGACTTCAAGAAATCCGGTTATGGTACGCCGGAGGGCTGAAAACCGTACTTGGCGAGTACGAAAATCAATCCTCTTGAAGTACGGAAATCTGACGGTATATAGAAATACAGAGATTAAAACCATCTATTTACATTCATTCCATTCCAATCCTATCAGAGATATTTTCGGCGGGAAAACCCGCCGGAAAGGAATGGAATGGGGAAAGGAGTTCAATGGCACAACACGCAATTTTGCGATTTGAGAAGCACAAGGGCCACCCGGCGGGGCCGCTGGAAGCCCACCATGAACGGAAAAAGGAGCAGTACGCCAGCAACCCGGACATTGACACCAGCCGGAGCAAGTACAATTTCCACATCGTCAAGCCGGATGGCCGCTACTACCATTTCATTCAGAGCCGCATCGAGCAGGCCAGATGCCGCACCCGCAAGGACAGCACTCGGTTTGTGGACACGCTGATTACCGCCAGCCCGGAGTTTTTCAAGGGCAAGTCCCCAAAGGAGATAGCGGCCTACTTCCAGCGGGCAGCGGACTTCCTCATTGACCGGGTAGGCCGGGAGAATATCGTATCAGCGGTGGTGCATATGGACGAAAAAACGCCCCACCTGCACTTGACCTTTGTACCGCTGACGAAAGACAACCGCCTGTGCGCCAAAGAAATCATAGGAAACCGGGCCAATCTGACGAAATGGCAGGATGATTTTCACGCCTATATGGTGGAGAAGTACCCCGACCTGGAGCGTGGGGAGAGCGCAAGCAAGACAGGCCGGAAGCATATCCCCACCCGGCTTTTCAAGCAGGCGGTCAACCTCTCCAAACAGGCCAGAGCCATTGAAACGGTTTTGGACAGCATTACCCCACTGAACGCCGGAAAAAAGAAAGCGGAAGCCCATGCTCTGCTGAAAAAGTGGTTCCCGCAGATGGAGAATTTTTCCGGCCAGTTGAAGAAATACAAGGTCACGATAAATGACCTTTTGGCGGAAAATGAAACATTGGAAGCGAGAGCCAAAGCCAGCGAAAAAGACAAGATGAAAGGCGTTATAGAACGGGCAAAGCTGGAAAGCGAGTTACACAACATTCAGCGGTTAGTAGGCCGTATTCCCCCGGAAGTGCTGGCAGAGTTGAAGCGGCAACCGAACTATGGAAAGGAAAGGTGATTGTATAACGAATATCAGATACAAAAAGGAAACCGAAATCGTGACTTTTCAAGGAAAGGAAATCACGCTGGAAAATCTCTCCTCGGTATTCACTCCGGAGCAGGAAGCGGTAAAACGCCGGGAACTGGAACAGCAGCTTTATGATGTGTTCTGCAAGTACGCCGACAAGCGGTGGAATGAGGAAGCCGGGGCGTAAGTTTTTCCAGACACATCATTGATTTACGGGGCTGTTGGCGGTATAATCAGACTGTCAGCAGCTCCGTTTCTTTTTTAAGAAAAGGAGCGACAAATGAATAATCGGATTGACGCAATCTATGCAAGACAATCGGTGGACAAAAAGGACAGCATTTCTATTGAAAGCCAGATTGAGTTTTGCAAATATGAATTGAAAGGCGGTAGTTGCAGGGAATACACAGACAAAGGATACAGCGGCAAGAACACAGACCGCCCGAAGTTTCAAGAGTTGGTGCGGGATATTAAAAAGGGACTGATTGCGAAAGTCATTGTCTACAAACTTGACCGTATCAGCCGTTCCATTCTGGATTTCGCAACCATGATGGAACTGTTCCAGCAGTACAATGTGGAGTTTGTTTCCTCAACGGAAAAGTTTGATACCTCCACGCCCATGGGCCGGGCCATGCTGAATATTTGTATCGTGTTCGCACAGTTGGAACGGGAAACGATACAGAAGCGGGTGACGGACGCTTACTATTCCCGCAGCCAGCGGGGCTTCAAGATGGGCGGGAAAGCCCCCTACGGCTTCCATACGGAGCCAATCAAGATGGACGGTATCAACACAAAGCGGCTGGTGGTAAACCCAGAGGAAGCGGCCAATGTGCGGCTGATGTTCGAGATGTACGCCGAGCCGAAAACCTCCTATGGAGACATTACCCGATACTTTGCGGAACAGGGCATTTTATTTAATGGCCGGGAACTGATACGCCCCACGCTGGCGCAGATGTTACGCAACCCCGTCTATGTGCAGGCGGACTTGGATGTGTACGAGTTTTTCAAGAGCCAGGGGACGGTGCTTGTCAATGACGCCGCCGACTTCACGGGTATGAACGGGTGCTATCTCTATCAAGGCCGGGACGTGAAGCCGGACAAGGCCCAAAGCCTGAAAGACCAAATGCTGGTGCTTGCGCCCCATGAGGGGATTGTCCCCTCGGATATATGGCTGACCTGCCGCAAGAAGCTGATGAACAACATGAAAATCCAGTCCGCCCGGAAAGCCACCCATACATGGCTGGCGGGGAAAATCAAGTGCGGGAACTGCGGCTATGCCCTTATGAGTATCGTCAACCGGGTAGGCCGTCAATATCTCCGCTGTACGAAACGGCTGGATAACAAAAGCTGTGTCGGGTGCGGCAAGATTTACACCGCCGAACTGGAAACGATAGTTTATCAGCAGATGGTGAAGAAGCTGGAAAGCCACAAGACGCTGACAGGCAGAAAGAAAGCGGCAAAGGCCAATCCCAAAATCGCCGCCCTGCAAGTGGAACTCGCTCATGTGGACGGTGAGATTGAAAAGCTGGTGGACAGCTTGACGGGGGCGAACAATGTCCTGCTCTCCTATGTGAATGTGAAGATAGCGGAACTGGACGGGCGCAAGCAGAAACTTGTGAAGCGGATAGCGGACTTGACCGTGGAAGCCATCAGCCCGGAACAGGTCAGCCAGATTTCCGGCTACCTCGACACTTGGGACAGCGTATCCTTTGACGACAAGCGGCGGGTGGTGGATTTGATGATTACCACCATAGCCGCCACAAGCGACAGCTTGAACATTACATGGAAAATCTGACGGGCAGAATACTACCCGTCAGACCGTTACCCTGTGTAGTCCCTTGTAAACTGTACTTTGATGGCTTCAAGACCGATGGCGGTGAAATGGTCTGGGGCCGCAATACCTCCTTCTACGACGGAAGCGATGGCCTGGAAATGCGCAATGAGTATCCGAATGCCTATATCGAAGCGTATTACGACTTTACAGAGGAAAACACCGGTACCGGTATGACCTTCAGCCGCGCCGGCACCGCAGGCGTCCAGTCCACCGGCGTATTCTGGGCTGGCGATCAGTCTTCCACCTTTGATGCGCTTCAAGATTCGATCAGCGCCGGTTTAAGTGCTGGTATCTCTGGCATCCCATTCTGGGGATGGGATCTGGCTGGATTCACCGGCGATTTCCCAACCGCAGAGCTGTACAAGCGCAGCACCCAGGCAGCGGCGTTTGCGCCTATCATGCAGTTCCATAGCGAGAAGGCAAATCCCAGCCCCAGCGAGGAACGCAGTCCCTGGAATGTGCAGGAGCGCACCGGAGATGATACCATCATCCCCACGTTCCGGTATTATGTGAATACCAGAATGAACATTCTGCCCTATATTTATAGTGAGGCACAGCAGTGCACAGAGGATGGCACCCCGCTGATGCGTGCCATGATGATCGACTTCCCGGAGGATCCGGAAGCCTACGACTTAGAAGAGCAGTATATGTTTGGCCGGTCGCTTCTTGTGGCACCTGTCCTCGAAGAGGGGCAGACCGTAAAGGAAATCTATCTGCCCGAAGGCGAGTGGATTGATTTCTTCCACAACGCTCTCACCGCCGGAGGCGGCACAAAGAATTACTACTGCGATGTAGATTCTATCCCTGTCTACGTTCGCAATGGGAGCATTATTCCCATGAATCTCAACGAAGATTATGAATTGGGCGGCTCCATCGGCAACGATGTGGACAACTACACGAATCTGACTTTCCGGGTATACCCGAAGGGTGATAGTAGCTATACACTTGTCCACAGCGACCGGTCCACGATGACCGTAAGCGCCAGCGAGGACTTTAAGAACAGCTCGGTATCCGTCTCTATCCCCGCTGCCGCTATTCCGGTCACTACGCAAGTGTTCGGCACGGAGCCGACTGGTGTCACGGTCAACGGGCAGGCCATCCAGCGCGCTGCTACCTTGGATGAATTCCAAGCTGCTCAGACGGCCTATTACTACAGCGGCAGCGAGAAGCTGGTCTATATCAAGACCGCCGCCGGTGACGCTTCTGAAATTGAGATTGAGGGGATCTATCAGGCTCCCTATGAAGCGGAACATGCGGAGCAGGCCAATGTAGCCGTAAACACAGATCACGAAGGCTATTATGGTGAGGGCTTTGTGGACCAGTTTGCCTCTGAAGGCTGTGCGGTCACGTTTACTGTGTACTCTGACAGCGACACCGCTCTGCTGGACGTCCGCTACTCTGCAGGGACTGAGGCGGCCCAGCGGACTCTGCTTGTAAACGGAGAGTCCATACTGCTCGACCTGCCGAAAACGCAAGACTGGGATAGCTGGAACACAGTATCTGTTCCCGTCGAATTGCTGCCGGGACAAAATACAATTACAATTTCCTATCAGGCGGGGAACTTCGCTGGAATCAACCTAGACTGTATCTCACTTCGGAATCAGTGACGACTTGAACCAACACAGGGAGGTGCATGGGGCTTCCCTATGCACCTCCCTGTTGTCTTATTAAGGAGGAACTGTATGCGGACGATAAGAAAACGGCTGCTTGCCCTCTTGATGACGGCCGCTATGCTGGGTACCCTGTTTGCGGGTCTTCCGATTGCTTCGGCCGCATCGGAGGCGCTCGGAAATGTGACGGACGCCGCAGTAGATGGAAATACGCTTTTACTGACGATTGACAGCGGCGGGAGCGCGTCAGATCTGCTTACGTTGGAAGTATGCCAAGACAATATCCTTCGGGTAGATGACCAGCCAGAGTCTGTGGATCCCAGCCCAGACACCCCGATTATTGACCCTGAGCTTACTTGGGATACCACTACGGCAACGGAAATCGACATTACCGGCGATCCCATTGTGATCCAGACAGACGGCATGCGCATTGAAATCAGCCGTACGCCATGCCGCATGACGGTGATGCAGGCCGACGGAACTACGCTGTTCTGGGAACCAGAGAGCGGAGGCATCTACCACGACGGGGTGCGCTTCGTACGCGCTGAATCCAGCAATATGTATGGTATTCATGGATTTGACTGCTTCAGCGATAATGGGAACCTTCTGCGGAACGACAACAGCTCTACGGCCGCAGCAGGGCAGCAGGGAAATTCCGGCGGCCCGTTTATGTGGTCAACTGCCGGATATGGTATTCTGGTGGACTCTGACGGCGGCTATCCCTATACAAACTCCACCGACCGCAAGATGGAATTCTATTATGGGGGAACGCCGGCGGAGGGCCGCCGCTACGAGAAAGAAGACGTAGAATATTTCATCATGCTGGGAGAGCCGAAGGAGATTATGGCCGGCTTCTCCAAAATCACAGGGACATCTCCCATGATGCCAAAGTGGTCTTTGGGATTCTCCAACTTTGAGTGGGATATCGACGAAGACGAGTTCTATGAAATGGTAGAGCTGTACCGGGCCAAGAATATTCCGATTGATGGCTATGCTTTTGATTACGACTGGAAACGTTATGGCGATGATAATTACGGGGAATTCACCTGGAATACGGATAACTTCCCCTCTGCGGCCTCCACGCAGCTGAAGGAGGATATGGAATCCAAGGGTATTAAGATGATTGGCATCACCAAGCCCCGTGTGGTGACCAAGCTCTCTGACGGAACACCGACTGAACAAGGTGTGGACGCAGAGGCCGGAGACTACTTCTATCCGGGCCACTATGAATACACAGACTACTTCCTGCCTGTGACTGTGCGCAGCATTGATCCCTACAAAGCAGCGGAACGGAACTGGTGGTGGCTCCACTCCCAGGATGCTTTCGATCGGGGCATCGTTGGATGGTGGAACGATGAGACGGACAAGGTCTCCTCAAATGGTGCAGATTACTGGTTCGGCAACTTTACCACCGCCTTTATTTCTCAGGCCATGTATGAAGGGCAGCGGGAATATACCGATGACAGCGTCCGTGTCTGGCAGACTGCACGCAATTACTATCCCGGTACGCAGAGGTACGCCACCAGCATCTGGTCCGGTGACGTGGCAACCCAATTCTACAAAGGAGAACGGGTATCTTGGGCGGCTGGACTAAATGAGCAAAAGGCTGCGATGCTGTCCACCATCAATAACGGGCAGCCCAAGTGGGGCAGCGATGGCGGCGGCTTCAACCAGAACGCCGGGAACATTGAAAACCCCAGTCCGGAGCTCTACACCAGATGGCTGCAATTCGCTTCTATGAGTCCGGTTTTCCGCGTCCATGGAACAAATCATCAACAGCGCCAGCCTTGGTACTTTGGTACAACGGCGGAAGAAGTGACCAAGTCCGCCATTCAGCAGCGGTATTCCCTGATCCCGTACATGTATTCTTATGAGCGGGAGGCCTATGACTCCGGTTTGGGGCTGGTGTATCCCCTGCTGTTCGACTATCCCGACGACGAAAACGTGGCTGACTACTCCGATGCCTGGATGTTTGGAGAGTGGCTGCTCGTTGCCCCTATCACAGAACGTGGTCAATCCGTGAAGTGGATCTATCTGCCGGAAGGCACCTGGATTGACTATAATCGCGGCACTGTTTATGAGGGCGGCCAGTATATTCCCTACAGCCTCAATAGCGAGTCTTGGACCGACATTCCGATGTTTATCAAAGAAGGCGCCATTATTCCGACGCAGGACGTGCAGGACTATGTCGGACAGGAAACTGTGGATCATGTGACGGTAGACATCTTCCCGAGCGGCCGGGAGACCAGCTTCCGCTATTATGATGACGATGGAGAAACCTATGACTATGAGGACGGCGTGTATTTCACACACGAAATCTCCGCGCAAGGTACCGGAAATACCGAAGTGAAGATCGGTGCAGTCGATGGAAGCCACAACTCCGGATTGGACTACTATTACTTGGCCGTCCATGGCCAGGCGGCTACCGAGGTTACCAGCAACGGGAGCCTGCCCTATTATGATGACTATAATGCGCTGTTAGCGGCGCCTGGAGAAGGCTGGACAGTGGGCAAGGATGTGTATGGGGATGTAACCTATATCAAGGCCTATGCCGCTTCTGACAGCAACAGCACTTACACGCTCGAAGGCAGCAGCCCCGTCGATGCGGATGGCCACACCTACGAAGCGGAGTATGCTTCCCTTTTTGGCGCTTCTACAGACACGCAGGCCTCTGTGAACCAGAATCACTCCGGCTACTCCGGAGCGGGGTTTGTCGACAAGCTGGAAGCCGCTGGCGCCGGCGTTACCTTCTATGCTAAGGTGGCCAATGCGGGTGATTATGACGTCACCTTCCGGTACGCCAGTGGCGATGCAGCAGAGCGGTCTCTGTCGGTCTATGTCAATGGGTCTTATATCGGCAAAACCATAATGCCCTCCACCGGACACTGGGACACCTGGGCGGATTGCCTGATGCAGCTTCCGCTGGCGGCAGGAAACAACATCATCACTCTTAAGCATGAGGATGCCAGCGGAGACACCGGCTATGTCAACTTGGATTCTTGCACCGTGCCGTTCTATCCGGAAGTGATCACCGCAGAGGCCGAGAACGCCGCGCTCTACGGCACCGCCGGCACAAATCAGGATCACTGGAATTACAGCGGAAGCGGCTTTGTTGACGGGATGACTTCCGCCGGTGCGGGCGCTGAGTTTGAGATTACGGTTCCGAAGGACGGAAGCTATGAGGCCTCTATCCGTTACTGCAATGGCACCCAGGCCACGAAAGACCTGAATCTGTATGTCAACGGTTCCTATATAGAGACAATCTCTTTTGGAAGTATCGGCGGAAACTGGAACGAGTGGCAGGAGCTTACCCAGACGCTGGAGCTTGATGAAGGCCGGAATGTCGTTGCGCTGCGTTACGACAGCAGCAACTCCGGCAATGTAAATCTGGATAAGCTGTCAGTGAAGACAGAGCCAGACGCCACAATTTCGGTCCCCTTGGTAGACAATGGCGGATTCGAGCGGGACACCTCACAGAGCAGCGCCTGGACAGAGTGGCACCCTGATGGTCAGGCAGTGGCCTATGGAGTAGACTCCGGATCTGGCACAAATCCGCCAGAGTCCCCATATGCCGGCGATAAGCGGGTTTACTTCTACAGCAGCAGTGCATACCAGCAGAGCATCCACCAGGGAATCAATCTTCCGAATGGAACCTATACCGTTCAAGCCTGGATAAAGGTTTCCAATACGGCTCCAGACATTGGACGCATGGAGGCCACTGGTTACGGAGGCGACAGCATTTATGTTGATATGCCTTATGCAGGAACCGGGTGGAGGCTGGTTGAGACGGATATCACCGTTACAACAGGCTATCTGGACATTGGGTTGTACTGCTCCAGCCTAGGCGGTACAACTGTGCATATAGACAATGTGAAGATTTTGAATAAATAGTGGAATTTAATGAGTAACTAAAAGATTATTATCTAAATATACTTAAATCGAAGAACATACCCGAAGAGGGACGGGCCTCCGCAAAAGCGGAGGCCCGTCCCTCTCTATCGGATTCGCATGTCAGGAGGGGGAAAGCTAGACAAATGCAAGAGAGAGCGCTGGAACAAAGGACAAAATCAACAGCAATACACAGGAGACCAGGAAAAATGGTACGACCCATTTGAGCATGCTCTCCATCTTGATTGTGGCTACGGCCGCACCCACGAAGAGGTTGCAGCCATAAGGAGGCGTACACAGACCAACAGCTAGGTTTACCGACATGACAACACCGAAGTGTATGGGATTGATGTTGAACGCCTGGATGGTAGGCAGCAGCATAGGCGCGATGATGATGATGGCGGGCACGGTATCCAGAAAACAGCCCACGATCAGCAGAAACACATTGATGACCAGCAACAACACTACAGGGCTGTCGGACAGATTGGCCATGAAGTTGGTGATCATCTGGGGGACCTGTTCGAAGGTCATGAAGGTGGAGAACACTGTGGAGGTGCCCAGCAGGAAGGAAGTAACGCCGTTGAGGACAGCGGCGGACACAAAAGTTTTATACAGGTCCTTCCAAGTCATGTCGTGGTACACGAACAGGGACACGATGATGGAGTACACAACGGAGACAGCGGCGGCCTCAGTGGGAGTGAAGAAGCCAGAGTAGATGCCACCTAGGATAATAAAGGGAGAGAGCAGAGCCCAGAACCCGTCCTTGGTGGCCTTGCCTACCCGGTGTAGCCGTTCTTTCCAGAACTGGATCATGGGAATCCTTTCTCCGCCGGGCCCAAGCTCGGGTTTGTGGACCTCGGTGCCAGTGCGCTTGCAGATGATGATGTTCACCATCAGAAACACCAGGCCGATCATAACGCCGGGGATGATACCGGCCTTGAAGAGATCAGGCACGGAGGTTTTGGTTGAAGCTCCGTAGAGCACAAAGGACAGGGAGGGCGGAATGATGGGCCCCACGATACCGCCGAAGCAGACCAGAGTGGCGGCGTAGGAGGAATCATAACCCTTGCGCTTCATTTCGGGGATCATCATGCCGCCGATGGCAGAGGTGGTGGCCATGCCGGAGCCGGTAAGGGCGCCGAAGAACATGCAGGCCAGCATGGAAACGCACCCCAGGGCGCCGGTCACAAAATCGATCAGCGCAGAGGCAAAGTCCACGATCCGCCGGGCGATACCGCCAGTGGACATGATGGTGCCGGCCAGCATGAAATAGGGGATGGCCATGACCGTAAACGAGAAAATACCTGAATAGCAGTATTGAGCGTTGACCACCATGTTCAGATCCGAGAAGAAAAACATGGAGATCATGGTTGCGCCGCCAATGGCGAACCCCACAGGCACACCGATCGCCAGCAGGACAAACAGCAAAATCAACAGGACAATGACTGCATCCATGCTTAATCCCCCCCTTCCCGGGCCTTGGTGTCAGCGGGTAATTCGCCATTGATGAGGGTGAGGGCAGAGCGTTTGATGCTCACCAGTGTGCGGAGAATCATCAGTCCGCAGCCCAGCACCACCGCCAAGTAGCCCCAGGAGGTGCTGATCTTGATGCCAGCATAGGGCACATTGCCCTGAGCGACCACCAGTTCCACGCCATAGTAGAAGATGACGGCGCAGATGATAATCACGACGATATCGGAAATGATGTTGACGATCTGGGCCAAGCGGAAAGGCAGCCGATCCGTGAGCATAGTGATTTTAATATGCTCGCCTTCCCGCTGACCTAGACTGATGCCCATCCAGGAGATCCATACGAACAGGAATTTCCCCAGCTCTTCCGACCAGGACAGAGAATTGCCGGCCTTCCGCATGATGACCTGGACGAAAATGATGATGACCATCAAGGCAAACATGGAGACGATGATGACTTCTTCAATGTGATTTAGGATTGAAAAAATCTGTTTTTTTGCTGAATTCATAGACAAATTAGATGTATCACTGAAATACACCTTTTCCCCCCTCTCTCTACAGCATATTATAGGTTCCCAACCAGGCCGTACCTATGGCTTAGGCGGGCCTATATATAGTTTCATCTA
>ERZ808028.1631-NODE-1631-length-12791-cov-3.607519_pt1 | contig 12791 bp, 10 predicted proteins | sample MGYA00380184_ERZ808028 | MGnify/ENA primary metagenome ERZ808028 (study PRJEB31490, sample SAMN06133397) | mouse gut metagenome | isolation source: J8_1 | host: mice | place: China: Chengdu | collected 2015-05 ...
GAAGCATATTATGAAAAATTGGCATTAGTGCCGGATTTCTACTGGAATGATGGATTACATGAGTCAATGCTTTCTACCAAGCAAAAATATCATAGTGTTATTTCAAAGATAAATGGTCGACTATGTGATTATTATAATCAATACATGGAGGATAAAAAGTCTGTTTTAAAGCAAAGTGAGTTTATAGATTCTCGCAAATTCAATAGGAGAACGTTATTTGTTTTGGCAGATGGATTCCGGTATGAAATGGCAAAGGAACTTATTCAACGGTTTAATGGATATGAAATCGAAGATGTAAACGTGATAGGAGAATTGCCATCTGAAACAGAAATAGGAATGAACAGTTATTTCATTATAGATGAGAAGATAGAGTTATCAGATAAAAATGCATTTGTTTTAAAAAAAGATGGGAAGATTGAATTCTATATCTATGAGTGGAGAAGAGAAAATCTTGAAAAGAAGCTAGGATGTAAAGTCGTAGCTTTTGATGAATTTAAGGTGAAAAAGGATTATTGCGAGAGTGTAATCTATTTCTTTGATGAAGCAGATATTAATATGCACCATTTTGATAGCGCATCAAAGATGGCGGAAGCAATTGATAATTTAGAGAAAATTATCAGATATACTCTTGGAAGAGAGTATGATGTGGTCCTTTTATCAGACCATGGATTTGTTGATATTCAAAAGAAGATCGAAGTACAAGACAAAAGCATAACAATTGAAAAGAAAAAAAGCAGATACTTGATCCTTGATAAAACCGAAAACGCTAAAGATATGTTCTATATTGATTCGATTGATGGAGCAAATTATTTAGAGATGGGAAATAAAAAGCTATGCTTTATCAATTCCTCAAATGCTTTGAAAGAAACCAGCAAATATAATCATGGTGGAATTTCATTTCAAGAGAATGTCATCACTAGCTTTATCATTCATGGTGCAAAGGATGAAGTAAATAAAGAGCAAAGCATAGTCTTTGATATGTTAAAAGCATACAATGAGATTACTGGAAAGATAAGAGGTGCCAGGGGTTATGTATGCAATATTATGAGTGGTACTGAGTTGGTGTTTAATGTGATGATTGATGTTGAAGAATATCAATTACATGTTCCTGCTCGTCAATATGAACAAGGAACAGAGTTCTTGATTATGGTTTCGAATGGAGAAAATACTCAGAAAACTCTTGTCAAAAAAGAAAGTGGACGTGTCGTTGATAAGGATTTGGATATATTCTCGTAGAGGAAGGTGAAAGAATGGATTTGCAGGAGAAAATTAAGAGTGTGTTTCCTCACCAGGTTGTAAGAAAAGGCATAAGTAATAGCTTAAAAACAAGTATCAAATTGCCAGTATATGTTTTGGAATACCTTATTTCTCAATATACCGATCAAGGCTTATCTGATGAAGAAGTCATTGAAAAAGTTAAGGCTGTACTGAATAAGCACTATATTATGCCTGAAGATAAGAATAAGATTAAAGATGCTATTAAGACAGATGGAAGCATTGTAATTATAGATAAGCTTATGGTTGATGTAGACCTTAATAAAGATATGTATATTGGGACATTAAATACGGCTGGACTCAAGGATATTCTGGTAGATGAAGAATGGATTAGAAAATACAAGGGATTACTTGAAAGTGGTATGTGGGGGTTAGTGCGTCTTGAAAGAAATGAAGATAGCGCAAAATTCCCGGTAATGATTGGGAAGTTTAGTCCTATGCAAGTATCTGCCGATGAGATGGATGGTTTTATTGCAAAGAGAGCTGAATTTACAAGGGATGAATGGTTAAATCTGCTTATTAATAGTATAGGATTGAAACCGGACAAATTTGATTTTAGACAGAAATTGCTTATCTTGTTGAGAGTAATTCCACACTGTGAAACCAATTATAACCTTATTGAGTTAGGACCTCGTGAAACTGGTAAATCATATACATATAATGAACTTTCTCCATATAGTTTGCTTGTTGCGGGTGGAAAGGCTACGGTTCCTGTGTTATTTTATAATCTTACTAAAAAAGAAGTTGGACTTGTTGGAACATGGGATGTTGTAGCATTTGATGAGGTCGCAAATGTTAAGTTTGACGACCCTCAAGGTCCTGCAATGCTGCAAACATATATGGAATCTGGAAATTTTGCCAGAAATAATATGAGGGTTGAGGGAAAAGCCTCAATGGTATTTGTTGGAAATATTGATAATCCGCTTCAAATATGGGAGCAAGGTGGGAACTTGTTTATGACACTTGCAGATGAGTTGCAGACTCCGGCAATCATTGATAGATTTCACTATTATTTGCCAGGCTGGGAAATGGAAAAAATGAAGACTGAGAATTACTCATCTGATTATGGATTTATATCTGATTACTTTTCCAAAATTTTGCATGACTTTAGAAAAAGAGGATATGCAGATATTATGGATCAATATTTTATATTGGACAGCAGTCTAAGTGGTCGTGATACGAAAGCTATAAAGAAAACTATGTCAGGTCTGCTTAAATTGTTACATCCCAATTTGAATGTAACAAAGGAAGAAATTCAGGAGTATCTTGAATTTGCTATGGAAGGAAGAATGAGGGTAAAAGAGCAGCTAAAGAGAAGAGGTGGACTTGAATTCTTTGGTGCTAATTTTAAATATATAGATAAGGAAAGCCAAATGGCAAAGCAAATATTCCTTAAAGAAATGGTTCATGGTGCAGGCAGTATGATTGCTCCATTAGATATCGGAGAAGTTTACACCGTTATTACGAAAGAGGACAGAATGTTTCCTGTAAAAATAGAAACGAATGTTATAACAGGGGGAGGAACATATCAGATTACAGGCAGACCTGGCGCAGAAGCAAAAGAAACAATAAAGAATGTTTATAATTATGTGAAATCAAACTCAGGAAATATGGGGATAGCAAACATTATAGAAGAAAATACATTTGCAACACAGTTGATTGATGAAAATGCTTCAGGAGGAAATACAGAGATTGGTTCGGCATTTTATTTGAGTATGATTTCGGTATTTTTGAAGAAACCGTTAAAGGGTAAAACCGTGATATTGGGAAGTATGACGGTGAATGGTAACTTAATAAAAACAGCAAATCTATATGAAAAGTTAGAATATATTGCGGAACAAGGGGCTAAAACTGTTTATGTACCTCTTACAAATCAACCAGATGCAATTATAATGCCCGGAGAGATATGGAGTAAGTTGTCAATATTATTTTATGGAAGTCCGGATGAATTGATGAGAAAGGTTTTTGAACTGGAATAGGAGGAATTATATGCAAGAAGTATCAATCACTACAGAAGGAATACAGAAAAATTTAAAGAATTTTAAACCTTTAGATGCATTGTGTGAATATATATGGAATGGATTTGATGCGCAGGCAGATAGAGTTGATGTAAAATTACATACAAATGAATTTGGATTGATTAATATGATTTCAATTGTAGACAATGGTACTGGTATTGCATACGAAGAACTTGGCGATAAATTCAAACCATTTAATGATTCAAAGAAATACGATATTTCTAGGAAAGTAAATCATTCGCTGCCTCATGGTAGACGGGGAATTGGTCGATTAACCTTTTTTGCTTTTGCACAAAGGGCGAGATGGAACACAGTGTATGAAAAGGACGGAAATAAATATGAGTATTACATTGATATGGAAAAGGATTCTTTGAATCAATATGATGACAATGGGGGAAGAAAGCCAAAAACTACGGGTAAAAATGTGGGAACAGAAGTTATTTTTACGCAGATTCAGCAATTTTCAAAAGAAGAGATTGTTGAAAGGATTAAAAATGAATTTTTTTGGTTTTTGGAATTAAATGAGAATAGAAATTTTCAGATTTTAGTTGATGGAGAGAAAATAACATATGATGATTTCATAATAAATAAGATTGAATTTGTCCCAAAGGCAGAATTAGCATATGAATATGAAATATCAATTGTTCAATGGAATCAAAGTCTTGGGAAAGAATTTTCAAAGTTTTATTTTATTGGTTCTGATAAAGAAGAGAAGCATAAAGAAGCAACAAAGCTTAACAAAAAGTCGGATGAATTTTTCCATAGCATATTTATAAAGAGTTCCTATTTTGATAATTTTTATTTTGAAAAGGAAATGGACGGACAGGCGTGTCTTTTCCCGAATAAGAATGAACCAGAATATAAAAATTTAATGGATTCCATTAATGACTTTTTGTATAAATTTCGAAGGCAATATTTAAAAGAAGCGTCAGATAAATTTATTGATAAATTAATTGATTCGAAAATTTATCCGGAATTTAATAAGAGTAATCCCATTGACACTTATCGAAAGAATGAATTAGACAACTTAGTCGGTACATTATATGTAGCACAACCCAAAATTTTTACTAATTTGAGCGATGACAATAAAAAAATTACAATTGGCTTATTAAAGCTGATAATGGATGCGGAAGATAAAGACAATTTGTTTAAAGTTCTTAAACAAGTTGTTGATTTGGATGAGGACGAATTGGCAGAATTGGCGGGAGTGTTGAAATATACTTCATTATCTAATGTTACCCGATTGGTAAAAATGATTGAAGATAGACAAATGGTTATCCAAGGCCTTAAAGAATTAGTCTTTAATAAAGAAATGTATGCTAAGGAAGTTCCGCATATTCAAAGCATGGTAGAGAATCATTATTGGCTGTTTGGAGAACAATATAATTTAATTACAGCAGCAGAGCCAGATTTTACACTTGCACTCAAAGGATTAATTTTGGCAACTACCGGAAAAGAAGAAGATGTGGAAATTGATCATGAAGATAAAAATAAAGAGATGGATATCTTTATGATAAGACAGGATAGAAAAGGTGAGGTGACAGAGAATGTGGTGGTTGAGCTTAAGAGACCTACAGTAGCACTTGGAGAAATACAATTATCACAGGTGAAAAAATATTTGCAAGTGATACGTAAGGAAGACCGCTTTAATATGGGAAATGTTAAATGGACATTTTACTTAGTGGGGAATAAATTTAATACAAGTGGATTCCTCGAAGGTGAATTGGAAAATAATAGAAATCATGGAGAAGAACATCTTGTTTATTGGGTTAATAATGGGATGACAAAAATATATGTGTTAAAGTGGAGCGAAATCTTTGATGAATTCTCAAAAAGACATGAGTATTTGCTGGATAAATTAAAACTTGAGGAAACATTGTGGCTTAAGCAACATGGCAATGCTGATAATGTGGTGGACGATGTTGTAAATAATTCGGCAACGCTGGAAGAACCATTGATTCCTAAGCAAGCAAAATAAATTTATTTGATTTAATAGTTGTAGATGGTCTGATGAAAAGGAGGCTTTGGTCGATGAGTAGCAAATTGGAATATGATATTAAAGAAAAATATGGTTATGAATTAAATGAAATCAGTAATAAGTTGAATCAGATTGAGGCTGGTAGAATATATGAAAATGGTGGCTCTAAAATGGATGGAAGTCTAGCTGCAAACATAAAACAACTTCGCAATATGATAGCTGAATTACTATCAAAGATACAGAATGGTAAGGATGGAATAGATGATGAAATAGCAAAGCTGTTCATAAATAAAGATTATTAATGATGACTTGTTGGGATAAGCAAAATAGTAAGATGAATGGGTTAATGTGGTGATTTAAGAAGTAACTAAAAATTTATTAGATGATATTTGTGTCATGAGAATGGAGTAGACACCATGGAACTTGAAATAAGTGTTGAAGATATATTAAACAAAAGGAAAATAGAATCAGACCGCATAGAGTTTAAGACGGGATGGAACCCGGATGATATCTATCATAGTGTCTGCGCGTTTGCAAATGATTACAACAATGATGGTGGCGGCTATATTGTTGTAGGCGTTGAAGAAGAAAATGGTATTGCAAAGCGTCCGGTAAAAGGATTACCGGAGTATATGCTGGATACAATTCAGAAAGAGATGGTAGGATATAATAATATGATATCCCCACCATATTTTCCACAAGGGATACCAACAGAAGCAGATGGAAAATGGATTTATGTTATTGTTGCCAGAGCGGAACAACAGCGCCCATATAAGTCACCGGAGCATGTGACTGGCAAGAAGGACAAAAAATATCATTATTATATTCGGTATCTTACAAGCTCTGTTAAGGCGAATCCGGAACAGGAACGTGAATTGATTAATATGTCAGACCAAACGCCATTTGACTGCAGGGCAAATCATAAGGCAGCATTTGAAGATATTTCGCCTGTATTGTTGGAAGATCACCTGCGTAAGACTGGCAGTAAACTTGCGAAACAGGTAAGAGAGCGTGGCGTTGAGGAAATTCTCAAGGATATGCAGCTTTTAGTAGGTCCACCAGAACTCAGATATATTCAGAATGTGGCACTTATGATGTTTTGTGAGCATCCAGAGAAATTTTTTGGATATACTTATGTTCAAATGACATCATTTCCAAAGGGAAGCATAGAGAATCCAAGTATCAGTGAGGATTTTCCCAATATTACAGGTTCAGTCCCACAAATGATTCAGGCAACAATGGAACGTTTTCGTAATTTGTTTATACGTGAAAAGGTTATTAAAGTTCCCAATCAGATGGAGGCTTTAAGAATTTTCAATTATCCTTATCAGGCAATCGAGGAGGCGGTGGTAAATGCTTTTTATCACAGAGATTATATGTCGTATGAGCCGGTTACTATAGAGATAGAGCCGGACTGCATAAACATTATGAATTTCCCTGGTATTGACAGATCGATTTCTGAAAAGACGATAGCAGAAGGAAAAAGGTTTGTCTCTAGATATTATCGTAATAGAAGATTGGGGGAATTTTTAAAAGAGCTTGAATTATCAGAAGGTCATTCTTCCGGTATTCCGACAATACAGGAAGAACTTGCAAAGAATGGTTCTCCTAGAGCAGAGTTTTTTACGGATGAAGACAGACGGGCCATGAGAATAAGAATTCCAATACATCTAGCATTTTTAGTAAATAATAATGAAATTACAACATCGGACGGTTATGAAAAAGCGACGAATAAATTGTCTAAGAAAAAGATGGAGCAGTATAACAAAATCCTAAAGTTGATGGAGGATGGCAACTGGCATAAAACTGCGGAAATTGCAGAAAAGTTAGAATTAAAGGATACTAGAACAAAAGAATTATTAAAAGAATTGGTTGGACTTAAAAAGCTTGTTGATAACGGTAAAACGAAAGGCAAAATATATAAATTGAAATAATTCGTCGCTAAAAAAGCGACGGAAAAAGCGACGAAAAAAGTAACGATAAATGGAAATCGAAATTACAAAAGCTGTACAGGATAAAATTAAATCTAATAACAAAGAAAGTTGCAGTAGTATATCAGATAATTAATAACCTAAATTCCGTATTAAATTATAACGATGGCTTGAAGCTCTTGTAAAAAGCGGACTTGCGAAAAGGCAAAGTTATAAGAGTTATAACGATGGCATGCCTAAAACGTCTCTAATATTGCCTCCTCGTTATAATTTTTTGCGGAATTTAGGTTATTAACCGACTTATTGAACGATTGCTTCCTCAACTGAAATTTCCTCAACCTTGTATGTCCAGCGATATACGACTGACTTCCTGTTTATTTCATCAAAATACAGATATATTCTGTTTGCCAGTTCCTTTTTGGAGTTTACCCTGATCTCCTTCAGCAGCAGCTTTGTCATTTTACTGAAGAAACCTTTGATTTGGTTTAACCATGAACCATGTGTTGGTGTAAACACAGAAACAAACTGTTCATTTGGTTTGGTTGCAAGATAAATGCCATAGAGATTGTATGGATAATGGGTAATCCTTTTCAGGCTGAAATCACTGCATGAAGACCTGTATCAATTATTGGTAAGGCATGGTAAAATATGAGCCATAGGTAGATGCTGTCTGTGGCTCGCTAAAAGAATGAATTTTTTTATTCCTTACTTGACACAAGCAGATTATTACCTGATGCATAATATGGGAAAAGATCGGTATCAGAAAACAAAGGAATTTCACGGATTTGAATTTGCGATGCGAAAGAAGGACGAAGGGAAGATTAAAAACTTTGGCTTTTCGTTTCATGATGATGCCGGGACACTGGATGAAATTCTGACGGAGCATCCGGAGGTTGATTTTGTGCAGCTTCAGGTGAATTATCTTGATTGGGAAAATCAAATTATACAGTCAAGGAAGTGTTATGAAACGGCGGCGAAGCATAAAAAGCCCGTCATTGTTATGGAACCTGTAAAGGGCGGCACGCTTGCGCAGCTTCCAAAAGAGGCGCAGAAGCGTTTGCGGGAGTACAATTGTGATGCGTCGGCGGCATCTTATGCACTTCGGTTTGCGGCAGGGCTTGACAATGTGATGATGGTGCTGAGCGGTATGAGCAATGTGACACAGGTGTCAGAAAATGTGAAGACGATGAATGATCCAAAGCCGCTGAGCGCTGAGGAGAGAGCGCTCTTAGCGGAGGTGGCAGGGATAATTAATGAGCGGATGAGCATTCCGTGTACGGCGTGCGGATACTGTACGGAGGTATGTCCAAAAACGATTGCGGTTCCCGGTCTTTTTGGCGTGTATAATAATTATAAGGTGAACGGAAATTTTTCGCGGATGTATTATGAGCGTGCGGCGTTTGGCAAGGGAAAGGCGGCTGACTGTATCGAGTGCGGGCAGTGTGTGAAAAATTGTCCGCAGCATATTGACATTCCGCGCCATTTGCAGGAGATTGCGCCGTTGGAATAAAAAAGACTTCGGCGGGGGTCGAAGCCTTTAAAAGAGGAAGGGTATGTTTCCTGTTAACGATTCTAATCTTATAATAGAAATGTGTCTAAAGAACGTATATTTTGTGAAGAAAGTGTGAAAAACCTGATTTTTGTGAGGGATTTTTGCGGTGTGATTTGGATTAAATATCCAAACGTAATCATAGAAAAAGTGTTTACTTTGGTTCGGAAATATTTTATAATATAGAAAATATGTTCGAATACAGAGGAGGCTATAAATATGAGCAAACCACAGTTAAAAGACACTTCAATGGATATGATTATGACAGGACATTTAATTAAAAGACTGGTGCATGAAGGCGGTTATTCCGTTTCCGAGGTGCAAAACAGGCTCGGGCTTTCCTGCCCGCAGCCTGTTTACCGTTGGTATAAGGGACAAAATCTTCCGTCGGTAGACAACCTGTTTATTCTAAGCGGTATGCTTGGGCTGCATATGGAAGATTTGCTGCTTCAAAAGGACGATCGTTTGTGGCTTGTCGAGGTGCCGGAAAATAAAAACTGGGAAAAGCGCATTTTATTTTATAATAAGCGCATGTTGGATGCTAGTGCTTAAGAATGCCGCTTTTATCAATTACCTCGATTGCTTCCCGAAGTGTTTCTACGGGAAGTACAAGCGCAAAGCGCACGTATCCTTCGCCCATGCTGCCGAACGCATCGCCGGGGGTGCAGATAACACCTGTCCGCTCCATTAATTCCATGCAGAATTCTTGTGACGAGTTGAAATTGGGCGGGATTTTTGCCCATGCGAACATGGTACCCTCGCTTTTGCGTACGTCCCAGCCGATTGCGCGCAGTCCGTTGTAAAGCACGTCGCGGCGTTCCTGATATTTTTGGCATTGTGTCTTTACACCGTCGAGCGGACCGGTGAGTGCGGCGATTGCAGCGTGCTGTGTCGGGAGGAACATACCGAAATCGTATTGTGAGCGCAGTAACTTCACAGCGTCCACCACGTCTTTGTTTCCGACCACAAAGGATACTCTTGCGCCTGTAAGGTTAAAGGATTTTGAGAGTGAAAACAGCTCTACGCCGATTTCCTTCGCCCCGGGAAGCTCTAAGAATGAGCCGCCGTATACATCGTCGTAGATAATGTCGGAGTAGGCATTGTCATGTACGATAATGATATTGTATTGTTTTGCAAAGGCGATCAGCTCATCGTAAAATTTGCGCGGCGCAACCGCACAGACCGGATTGTACGGGTAGGAAACCATGATATATTTTGTGCGCCTTGCAATATCTTCCGGAATTTCGTCAAAACGCGGGAGGAATTGGTTTTCTTCCTTCAAATCATAGAAATACTGTTCGGCATATCCAAAATACGCACCGACTTCAAAGACGGGGTATCCGGGGTTCGGCAAAAGAACGACGTCCCCTTCATTGCACAGCGCCATGCCGATATGGGCAATGCCTTCCTGCGAGCCGTTTACGGAAGTGATTTCGTTCAAGGAAAGCGTAACGTCGAAGCGCTTTTGATAGTATGCCTGAACGGATTGCGTCAGCTCGGGCAGATCCCTGAGGGCATAGTGGAAGTTTTCAGGGTCTTTGGCAGCATTGACCAGTGCCTGCTGAATATGCGGAAACACGGGAAAATCGGGTGTTCCTACGGAAAGGTTGTAGACCTTTTTTCCGGTTTTGAGCAGAGCGTCTTTTTTGGCGTCCAATGCGGCGAAAATTCCGGTTTGGAAATGTGAGAGACGTTTTGACGGTTCTATTTTCATAATCTGTTCCTTCTTTCTTTTTATCCGTACGTTTTAATGTACTTTGTCTAAATCGGGTATACCATATTGTGAGACGAAAGTCAAATAAATTGCACCGTCTTCATTATGGAAAACGGTGCAGGTTATTAAATAAGTTTCTTAACTGTATTTTCGGATTTTTAAATAAATGCCGCGTTCATCCGCAATTTTCTGACACTTCGCGATTTCATCGGCGGGAAGTACATCTACAATAGATAACTGCGTGTGCGCAAATGCCGCCTGCGCAAGCGAGGCAAATTCAAGCAGCGCCGGAAACGCGTTTTCAAACTGCGGTCTTGTTACGGCGTCGTACTGTTGGGCAGTCGGCGCGTTGAGGCTGATGGAAACGCTGTCAATCACGGCGGCAAGCTCGGGCACGATATTTCGTCCGTGATAGAGATTACAGAGTCCGTTCGTGTTCAAACGTATGTTCAATCCGTATTGTTCTTTTGCATATTTGGCACATGCAAGCAGAATATCAAGCGCGCAGGTCGGTTCTCCGTAGCCGCAGAAAACAAGCTCGTCGTATCCTGTAAAATCAAAATTGTCCATAGCCGCTTTAATTTCTTCCAAAGTCGGGTCCTGTTGATGCCAAAGCGTTTCGGCGTCGCCCACGCTGTCTTTTAGGGAGCGTATGCAGAAGGTGCAGCTGCAGTCGCACTTGTTTGTAATATTTGCGTAAACCTGGTTTTTATAGGTGTATAAAATGTCTGCCATAATGTCGTGTCAATGCTCCTTTCTCATGCTGCTGTTTTATAGCTGGCTGTTCAGCCTGCCCTTAATATGTACCTTGTCAAGCGCAAGTCCGAATATTATGAAAAATACCGCGCTTCCGCCTGACTGAATCAGACTTCCGGACATGGATGCGATAAATGCACTTCCAAAGGAGCCAAACAGAAGATATTCAGCAAAAAAATAGCAGATACCGGAGATAAAATAGGCAATCACGGTTGCAATGATGTTTCGCGGCGTGATAATTTTTGCCTGTTTATTTGTAAACGGAATGGTAATCAGCATTTTTATGATAATCGTCGCAGGCGCCCATATGGGAGCTGTCATCAAGTCCGCAAGACCGCCGCCGATTGCCGCCGCGGCAAGTGCGTACGGTGTGGGAAGCAGTGCGGCTGCAATGTAGATAAGTGAGTCGCCGAAGTGGATATATCCCCCGTTGATGCCGGTCGGAATGTGACAGATATAGGCAGTCATCAGCGCAATCATTGCTGCCATAAGCCCTGTGAGTGTCACATAGCGCATTTTTGCGGATTGGGTTACTCTTGTCTTTGTGGTTGTGTTTGTTTTCATATTAATTCTCCCTTCTTGATTTTATTGTTCTATTTTTATTCTTGTCAGCCTGTAATCAGCCGTCCAAGATATTTTTCAAAGTCGACCCCGTGATTGCTCTCTATTCCTTTTGCCACGGCGTCCTCAATGGCAGGTTTTAAAAAGAAAGCCGCTTTTTTTGAAGCATCCTCCACGTCTAGACCGTTTACCAAAGATGCACAGATTACCGCCGCAAAAAGGTCTCCCGTGCCCGAAAAACTTTGCGGGATATAGGGTGTCTCGTGATAGAAACAGTTGTCCTGGGTTACTGCCATGTTGCCCATAAAAGAGCCGTCTTTCGTATGCCGGATAATGCCGGTGATAAGCGAACACGCATTTGGGCGCATTGTGCGCAAAAGACGATTTGCGGCATCCGAAATGCGTGAAAGGTAGTCCGCGGCACTTGCGGAATTTGTAAGCACTGCATAGTCCGTTCCCGTCAAAAGGCAAAGCTCCGTGAGATTAGGCGTTGTGATGCTTGCACGTGCGCAGAGCTGTTTCATTCCGTCCAAAAGTTCTTGGCTGAATGCCTTGATGTGCCTGCCGTCGTCGCCCATGACGGGGTCTGCGAGGTAAATTGTGCTGTCTGTCTGAAACGTATCCAAAAAGCGGAGCACTTTTTTTATTTGGTTCGGACCTGCGAGGTAGCCGGAATGAATGCCGTCAAAGCGCGCCCCCATTTTTTTCCATTCGTCCGTAAAGAAGTCCATCCGGTCCGTGTAATCGTCGCAGTAAAAGCTTGGAAAGCCCGTTTGTGCAGACAAAACAGCCGTAGGCAGCGGCACGGCATGAATTCCCATAACGGATACGACGGAAATAGCTGCTGTGAGCGAGCATTTTCCAAATCCGGACAAGTCGTTGATTAGTGCGATTTTTTTCATGTGTTCCCCCGTTTTTCATGTTCTTTTTGAATATCCTTCACATTTTATAACTATATAATATGAATGTCATTTAAAAAATACACAATTTTAATATTTTTTCAGGGGAC
>ERZ808028.1632-NODE-1632-length-12778-cov-4.036769_pt1 | contig 12778 bp, 13 predicted proteins | sample MGYA00380184_ERZ808028 | MGnify/ENA primary metagenome ERZ808028 (study PRJEB31490, sample SAMN06133397) | mouse gut metagenome | isolation source: J8_1 | host: mice | place: China: Chengdu | collected 2015-05 ...
GCTATCCCACTATTGATGACCGAAAGACTCACATCGTTTAGCGCACGTGCTGTTTGCGAAGCATCCAATTCTGTGAGCTTAAGTTTTTTATCGTTTTCTGTCACATCAGAAATCGTCGGAGTCTGTCCCTTCGATGGATCAACTTTGATCAGCCCCGCTGATTGAAGAAGAAGTAAAGCGCGTCCCCCATTGGTTACATCATTAGGGATGGCTACTTTTGCACCTTCTTTTACTTCCTCAATCTTTTTGATCGTATTGGAATAGATTCCTAATGGGGCATTTACGGTGTTTCCGATTGAAACTAGATTTGTGCCATGTTCTTCATTATAGTTATCTAAAAAGAACTGGTGTTGAAAGGCATTCAAATCAATTGAGCCATCAGCTAAGGCTGCATTTGGTTGATTATAATCGGTAAACTTTACATATTCTAATTCCATATTCTCCTTTTTTAGACGTGCTTTTACATCGTCCCAAACATCTGTATCTTCACCAATCACCCCTAATTTGACAGTTGTTTCTTTTGTTTTTGTATCTGCCTTTCCTTGACTACAGCCTGCCAACCAAACTAATGCGACGAATGTCACTACAGCAAATCGAATCACTTTTTTCATTTTTTCTCCTCCATTAATGTGATATTTTTTTAATTAAAAAATTACTGATAAATTGACTTAAAAACACCAATGCCAAAATCAATAATGTCGCAACAACCGTTACGTCTGTTTGAAATCGATTATAGCCCCGAGAAATAGCTAAATTTCCTAAACCACCAGCTCCTACAGCACCTGCCATTGCGGTTAAGCCAATAACATTGATGATCGTTAAAGCTGAGACACGAATGATACTAGGTAGTCCTTCCAGTAAATAAACACGAAAAATGATACCCAATGGACTCGTTCCCATTGCTTGTGCAGCTTCGATAACACCGGGATCAACTTCAAGCAAGGCATTTTCGATTTGTCGAGCAAAAAAAGGAACGATGCCGACAATCAAAGGAACTAGTGCTGCCGTTGCTCCAATTGTTGTTCCGACAATAAAACGAGTCGTCAATGCAAGTAAAGAGAGTAAAATGATAAATGGAATGGATCGTACGATATTGATCACCTTATCAAAAAGTTCAAAACATAAGCGGTTTTCAATTAATCCTTTAGGGCGGGTAACGACTAAAACGACCCCTAAAATAATGCCCAAGATTCCCCCAATCAAAGCAGACCAGAAAGTCATATATAGTGTTTGCTTTGTCGCTTCAATGAATTCATCTGGGATCAAATAAACATTTGGCAGATAGCTTTTGAGCCATTCGTTCATCTTAAACGCCTCCTTCAACGAGTTTGATTCTTTCTTGTGTTTCATGTTTTTGTAAGAGATTGACTTTGATACCTAATTGGATCAAATAATCTAGAGCTTTTTGTTTTTGAATGCTATCTCCCGCTAAAGTTACCACCAAGCTACCTATCGGTGTTTCTTGCAGCCATTCGATATTGCCATAAAGAATGTTTGCTGTTACTTGGTATTTGCTATACAACTGGGCAATCAACGGTTCATTCGTTTGGCTCCCCACATAACTCAGTTCAACTAGCCATTTATCCGTAAGCTCTTCTGCAAAGCCTTGCTGTCCAGTAATCTTTTCCAATGCTTGATCTAAGTGAGTCGCTGTACGTATAAAATCTTTCGTTAGTTCTTCTTTTGGATGACTAAAAATTTGAACACTACTTCCACTTTCGATGATTCGTCCAGCTTCCATCACCGCCACTTTATTACAAATTTCTTTCACTACTTGCATTTCGTGGGTGATCAAGACGATCGTTAATCCTAATTGGCGATTTAATTTTTTGAGCAACGCTAGAATTTGATGAGTCGTTTTTGGGTCAAGGGCACTCGTCGCTTCATCACAAAGCAATATTTTGGGATCATTTGCTAAAGCTCTCGCAATCGCTACTCGTTGTTTCTGTCCTCCAGATAATTGGTTGGGATAGGCAGAAGCTTTTTCCTTTAACCCTACTAAATCCAGTAAGTCACTTACTTTCTGACGACGTTCCTGTTTTGATTTCCCAGTATACTTTAAGGAGAAATCAACGTTGTCAAAAATTGTGCGACTTTCCATTAAGTTGAAATGTTGAAAAATCATACCAATCGTTTTCCGTTCTTTTCTTAATTCTTTTGGTGTGAGATCACTTAAATTCGTCTGCTGAATGATTACTTCCCCCTTCGTTGGTTTCTGTAAGAAATTCATCACACGAACTAATGTGCTTTTTCCTGCCCCAGAATAGCCCACAATGCCATAGACATCTCCTTGAGCAACTGATAAATTCACTTCATTGACAGCTGGGATGTTTTTTCCTTTTTGTTCAAAATGGACACTGATATTTTTTAACTCAATCATTCGTTTTCCTCCTTGTTGTATAATAAAAAAGGCATCCTCAAGAAAATGAACTCAATCATTTCCTTGAGGACGCCCTTTTGCGTGTTACCACCTCATATTCAAGCCACATTCACATGTCGCTCCTCTTCAAGTACAAACATACTCTATCTCTGTTACGGGAGAACCCGACGAAGTTTACTTGATTTTCATCTTTCCTTTCGTAGCTCAAAGACTGGTTCAACATTGATTCTATAAAGGCTTGCACCGTCCGCCTTCTCTCTACCATTTCCTCAATATTTACTGTTTCTTGTCATCGCTTTTCTATATTCAACATCATTATTCTAACACAAACAAAAGGAATGTCAATCTCTTTTCCTTGTATAAACAACATTCACAAAAGCCCCATCTTGATAGCTTTTAACAAAATCAAGATTTCGACTTTGCGTCTGCGTAAATAATCTAATGCCCTCTCCTAATAAGATAGGAGCAACTGTCAAATGATAAATATCAATTAAGTTCTCCTTGCGTAATTGTTCAATCACATTCGCACCGCCGCAAATCCATATATCTTTACCGGATTGGTGTTTTAAATCGTTGATTAAACTAACTAAATCGCCTCGGTAAAAAATAATATTCTCTTTATTTTCTAATGTTTGATGGGTTAAGACATAAGTTAAACATTGTTTATAAGGCCAAGCATTTGGCGAAAGTTCTTGAATCACTTGTGTATAAGTTGTTTTTCCCATAATAACAGTATCAATAGTTTGAATAAAATTATCGTAATCATAGCTGATGTAATCAGGTAGCTGACAGTTATCCAACCACTCAACACCTCCATGAATATCTGCGATATAACCATCTAAACTAACTGCAATATACAGTTTGACTTTTCTAGGCATTCAAGTCCCCCTTTCCAAATAAAACAAAGGTCAGCATTTATCTGACCTCTGTAAGACATTCATCTATTTTTTCTTGAATACGACTTTTAACTAATTGGGCTATTTCTTCTGTCGACATATCCTGATATTGTTCATAAGTAATCGGCGTTAGATAATGAAGCTGCGGATAAACAGTTCGACAACTATTCTCATCAAAAACTTTAAAACAGTCAATCATAGCAACCGGCACAATCGTTGCCTTCGCGTTGACAGCACTTTTAAAAGAACCGCCTTTAAATTCACCCATCGTATTTCCCATTTTAGAGCGTGTCCCTTCCGGAAAAATGATACAGTTAATGCCGTTTTTTAAATCTTCTGTGACTGCTCGAATCACTTGCATAGATTGTCTTAGATTTTGACGATCCATCGCATGAGCTTTGAGTAATTTAATCAAATCTTTCACAAAAAAGACATTTACTAACTCGATTTTAACAACCGCCGTTGTAAAACGAGGGTGACTATCACAAAGCAAAACAGCATCAAATAACCCTTGATGATTAGGCGCTATTAAATAGCCATCTTCACTAGGTAAGTTCTCAATACCGGTAACTGTCGGCTTAATACTACCGTGTTTTATAATCCAAGCACATATCTTTTGCGCTAAGGCATAGCGTTGTTCACGACTGACACTCTCATCTTCCTTTATTTTTTGCAGTTGGATAAACCATATTGGAAGAGAAAACAAGCCACGCACAATCAGCATTGCGATTCTTAACATGATGACTTCCTCCGGTATATTTCTAATTGGAAAGTTTCTTTGGGTTCGATACTTTCTAATTCATATAAATCCTCAAACTCCGGAAACCATACATTTCCTTCGTAATCTCCGGGAATTCTGGAAAGAATTAAACGATCACCATAAGGCAAGGCACAACGATAAACACTTGCCCCACCGCAAATGTATAAATCTTCTTGCCTTTCTTGATATTCTCGAATCACTTTTTCTAAATCTGTGGCACAACTGACATTTTCAGGTAAATCATACAACATCTCAAAGCTTAAGACAATCGTATGGCGTTTAGGTAAAGGTTTCCCAATCGCTTCATACGTATTTTTACCCATTAAAATAGTTTTCCCTATGGTTAACGCTCGAAAATGTTGAAAATCTTCTTTGTTATGCCATGGAATATGGTTAGCTGTTTTGTCAGTTCCAATCAGATTGTTCTTGTCTGTTGCCACTACAATATCAATCATTTAGACACTCACCTTTCCGACTAATTTGCCGTGGCTTTGATAGTCTTTGATTTTAATATCCTCAATCTTGAAATCAAAAATACTCTTTACTTCCGGATTTAAAATCAACTGACATTTTGGATAAGGTTCTCTTTGAAGCTGTTCTTTCACAACATCAAAGTGATCTTTATAAATATGGGCATCTCCGACCGTATGCACAAATTCTTTAGCTTCATAACCGCACACCTGAGCTAACATTGCGGTAAATAAAGCATAAGAAGCAATATTGAAAGGCACACCTAAGAAAGTATCCGCACTGCGCTGATATAACTGACATGACAAATATTTGCGATCATTGCTGACATAGAATTGCAAGAAAGCGTGGCAAGGTGGTAATGCCATCTTATCTACTTGGGCAGGATTCCAAGCACATATAATATGGCGTCTTGAGAATGGATTATTTTTTAAGTCCTCTACTAACTGAGCAACCTGATCCACATCCTCATCATTAAAATCACGCCATTGTTTACCGTAAACCGGACCCAATTCACCGAATTCCTTAGCGAAAGCTTCATCGTTTTTAATTTTATCAATAAATTCTTCCATACTTTCACCTTGATAGGCTTCACTTTTGGTATATTTTTCATAAGGCCAATCGTTCCAAATTTTAACGTTGCGATCAACTAAATACTTAATATTCGTATCACCTTTAATAAACCACAGTAACTCCTCGGCAATCGGACGTAAAAACATTTTCTTTGTAGTGAGTAAAGGAAAACCATCTCTTAAATCGTAACGGGCTTGATAACCGAAAACACTTCTTGTCCCAGTTCCTGTTCGATCATCACGATCTTCTCCATTTTCTAAAATATAACGACACATATCTAAATATTGTTTCATTCTTTTTCACCCTTTCGTTCACCCTATTATAACATATCACCTAAAAATCACAAGCTTTGACTTGCTTTCTTTGCCTGTTTATTGAAGTCTGCCATTTCTTGCCATAGACGAGCCTTCAAATCACTTAAATCAATATGACACAACTTCTTATCTTTAACTAATTGTTTACCAGCCACATAAACATCTTTGACATTTGAGGCATTAGCACTATAAACAATAGCGGCATAGGGATCATGAATCGGAAACATATTCACACTATCTGTTTCAACTAAAATAAAATCTGCTTGCTTGCCTTTTTCCAAAGAACCGATTTTATCTTCTAAATGCAGTGTTTTAGCTCCTCCGATTGTCGCTAATTTAACGATTTCAGGTGATGGAAAAGCCGCTCTATCCCTTAACCATGTTTTATGGAAAGAGGCAAATAACCGCATTTGCACAAATAAATCTAATGTATTACCACTCGATGGTCCATCTGTACCTAAACCGACATTAACACCTGCTTTAAGAAGGGCTTGAATCGGAGCGACACCTTTCCCGGCTTTCGTATTTGAACCGATGCAATGCGCTAAAGTAACACCGTACTGCTTCATCAATTGAATATCGTGTTTTGTCAAATGAATGCCATGAGCCATAATCAAACGGTTGCTTAAAACACCGATACTTTCCAAGTATTCAACCGGTGTCATCTGATATTGGTCTTTAAACAACTGCATTTCATAATCCATTTCCGAAATATGCATCATCCAAGGCAAATGATATTTTAAAGACAGTGCATCGACCTTTTCTAAAACTTCTTTTGAAACGGTATTGGTCGCATGAGGGGCAAGCATAGGTGTTACCAAAGCTTTTTGAGGCATTTTAGCCATTGTTTCAATGATGTCAAAACCCCCAAAAGCCTCTTTTGTATCACATGTCTTAAAATCAATCAACGTTTCGCCCAATAAAGCTCGCATACCTGTTTTTTGTACGACATCAACTAATTGATCTTCAAAATAATACATATCGGCCAAGCACGTAACACCTCCTAAAAGCATTTCCGCTATGGCGTATTCCGTACTTAAACTCGCTAATTTTGAAGTCATACAAGCATTTTCTAAAGGGAATAGGAAGCGTCTTAAACGATCCGGACAATCATCACCTAAAGAACGAAAAGGAATCATTCCCGCATGGGTATGTGTGTTAATCATACCGGGCATTAAAATCGCCCGTTTGCCATCAATGATCTCCCCTGAAAAATTTCCAGGAGTCCCACTACCCACCTCTAAAATTGTATCGTCTTCAAAAATAAGATAGCCATTATCATAAGTATCCATTTTTTCATTCATCGTTAAAACGATAACATTTTTAACTAATGTTTTCATGCTCTGCCTCCTCAACGATTAAAGGAATGATTTTTTGTGTTCTCACTTCAATCATACCTACATCTGTAATTTTAATTTCAGGTGAAGCCGGCAACGATAATGTCGCAAATGACATAATCGGATTCATGTGATGATAGCCAGCTTTTTCCATCAAGTCAGCGACCTTTTTTAACTGCTCGCCTAAAACTTCAATCGGCTGATCGCTAACAATACCACCGATTGGTAAAGGTGTTAAGGCTTGTTGACTAGGTGTGCAAACCCCATAGCCTCCATTGACCTCGTATACGGCATTAGCTATTTGCAACATCAAAGAAGGCTTATTGCCCATAACCATAAAATTATGATGATCGTGTGCCCAAGTCGTAGCGACAGCTGCCTTTTGCGTGAAAGCACCTTTTACCAACGCATAGCTATGATGATGGTTTTTCCCATAACGTTCAAAAACACAAATTAAGGATAATCCCGATTTTTGATAGTTAATTACCCCCTCATTGACCTCTAATACTTCCTCAATGCGTTTGGTAAAAGTAGAATTTGGGAAGATTTCAATCACATTTACCTTAACATGACTTCCCTTAACCTTTGGCAATTGGAAATCTTCCAATTGAAATGGTTTTAATTGAAGACTGTGGTAAAAATCTTTGGGAAAATGTGGTTGCGGTAAAACTTGAGGATAGTGTTTTTGCCCCATTTTATAAACTTCTAAACAAGATAAATTACCTAAATCCTCTAATAAAATAAAGTCAGCTTGTTTACCCGGTGCTATCATGCCTCTATCATCTAAGTGCATGCGTCTAGCTGGTGTATATGTGGCACAATAAATGGCTTTTTCGATAGGCATACCGCATAAAACAGCTTTTTTAACCACTTCATTGAGGTGTCCATGAACTAAATGATGAGGCATTGTATCATCTGTCACAAAAGCAATCATCTCATAAAGCCCATGTTTGACAATCGTTTCGATATTTTCAGGGGTAATACTTTTCCCCTGCATTTCAATAAACATACCTTTACTTGTTTTTTCTAAAATAGATTCAGGTGTCTGTTGCGTATGATCGGCATCGACACCGCAATATAAGTAATAAGATAAATCTTGACCGGATAATTTCGGACAATGACCTTCAATACATATATCAGGTCGTAACTTTTTGCATAGAGCAATCATCTCTTTAATCTTTGAATGTTCACTTTGCATATCCACAAAATTCATGACTTCACCTAAGCATTTAATTTTCGGATGAAACAACAAAGACTTAACATCTTCTAAATCAATCTTACCTCCGGTTGTTTCTAAACGACTATTAGTAGAAGGAACAGAAGAAGGAATACCGAAAAATATATCTAAGTTCTTGACATTATCTAAAAAGACATTGACGCCCTCTAGTCCTTTCACGTTGGCAATTTCATGCGGGTCAATCACGCAGGTTGTTGTTCCGTGACGAAGCACAGCCTCATAGAACATCGCCGGATATGTCATAGAGCTTTCGGCGTGTGTATGAATATCAATTAGCCCCGGGAGCATATATTTACCTTGTCCATCTATGACTTGTTGCGCTTCAATATTCAGCCGGTCTTCTATAAGGTAAAAGACATGACCCCTAAGAGCCACATCTTTTAATTGAAAACAACATATAGATGTATTAAAAACTTGAACGTTTTTAATCAGTAAATCAACATTAGATCCTAGTCGTTTAATGTTTGATTCCATTTTGTAGACCATTCATCCATCAATGGCAATACAACATCATAATCAACAGATTTTGCACCGGCTTCGATTGCTTTAAATGTAGTTTCAACGTTTGTACCAGCAGCAACTTTAACGTTTTTGTTTACCGGTACTTCACCTAATCCATTATCTTCTAATGAACAAGTTCTTGTTTCAACTTCTTCAGATAAACGGTAGTTAATCCATTCGTAAGCTAATTCTACATCTTTACAATTTTTTGTAATATTGATTGTATTGAAGCTCGCATAAGTTCCTTCTGGGAAGAAGAATTCTAAGCCTTCTCTTGATTTATTAACTGTGTTATAAGCGTAGTCACCGATAACAGCTACATCAATTTCACCGCTTGACATCATATTAGCAACATCAGCTGATTTGCTGTAAGTTTTAACAACGTTAGGTTTTAATTCAGCTAATGCTTCAAAAGCTGCTTTACCGTTGTCATCAGCAACATTAACACCTTTTACATCACTTGCGATGTTGACAAATGCAGGACCGAAAGTATTTGAGAAAGTTGGGATAGCGATTTTGTTTTTCAATTCAGCTTTCCATAAATCTTCCCAAGTTTTAATTTCAAAACCTACAGCTTCTTTATCGTAGATAATACCTAAAGCATTACCCGTATAAGCAGGTCCGAAACCTGTATTTAAAGCTTTAGCTGAATCGATTTGGTTTTCAATGTTAGGGATTTTAGAGTAGTCAATTTCTTGGAATAAGCCTTCTCTAGCACCTTGAGTAGCAGTTACTTGTGATAATTCGATAACATCTACTTCTGAGTTATCTTTGTTCTGTTGTAATTTTTGTAAACGAGTTGATACAACATCTAATTCTTTAGTGATTTTGCAGTTGAACTTTTCTTCAAATGGTTCAAATACATCTCTTGCAGTAGTGTCTTCTGCAAGGTTGAAGCTTGATACGACTAATTTTCTTTCTTCATTGCTTTCACCACTTGAACAAGCTACTAAAGACATAGCCATGCAAGAAGCTAAGATACCCTTAACAATTTTTTTCATCTTTGTTCTCCTTTTCCTTTTTTTCTTAAACTAAGACAATCTTGTTTGCAGGCAAAACCACTTTCATTTGTGCGCCTGTTTCAAACAGCTCTTCATTACCTCCGTTAACGACAATTTTTCCTAATGAGGTTTCTAATTCATACTGATAGCTCTTACCTAAGAAAGTACGAACTAAAACAGTTCCGGTAATTGCGTTACTAGAGTTATCTGATAAAGGAACAATCATGATGTTGTCCGGGCGAATTGTTCCCTTGCATACATCTTTACATTGTCCATTGTCAACTGTAAATGTGCTACCATCCTTGGCAATATAAGTATTGCCATCTTGGTGCGTTAAATCAATAAAATTCTCAAAACCGATGAAACGTGCCACAAATTCTGTTTTCGGTGTGTTATAAATGTTTTCAGGTGAATCATATTGTTCAATGACTCCGCCATTCATAACTGCCACTTTATCGGAAATTGAGAAACATTCCTCTTGGTCATGGGTAACAAACAAAGTTGTAATCCCTAATTTAGATTGCAGACGTTTAATTTCAACACGCATATTGATACGCAATTTAGCATCTAAGTTACTTAACGGTTCATCTAATAACAGTAATTTAGGCTCTACCACTAACGCTCTGGCTAATGCGACACGCTGTCTTTGTCCACCTGACAAATTAGCAGGGAAACGTTTTTCAAACCCTTTTAAATCACAAACTTCAATAATATCCATAACTTTCTTTTCAATTTCAGCTTTGCTTAATTTTTTAATTTTCAAGCCGAAAGCAACATTATCAAAGACAGTTAAATGTGGGAATAAAGCATAGCTTTGGAAAACCAAACCGAAATTTCTTTTATGTACAGGAACCTTTGTCAAGTTTTCACCATCTAAAATAAAATCGCCTGATACAGGTTCGATGAACCCTGCAACAACTCGTAAAGTCGTTGTTTTACCACAGCCAGAAGGTCCTAGTAAAGAAACTAATTCACCTTTTTCAACGTTTAAGTTCAAACCTTCTAAGACATTGTGTTTTTTATCATAACTGACACAGATATCAGCTAAATTCAAAAATGCCATTTTTTCTACCTCCTATTTAGATAACGCTGCAATACCCAGCGTCTTTTCAACCACAAACATGATTCCAATCGTTGCAAGCATCAACACTACCGAGAAAGCCGGCACGGTTGGATCGAATCCTGATTCCAAATACCCCATAAGAGTTGTAGGCATCGTGTTGACACCAGGTCCAGTCATAAACATAGAAACAGGTACATTATTGAATGAATTGATAAATGCCAATAAGAAAGCGGCACTGATCCCTGATGTAATATTAGGTAAAACAACCGTAAAGAACGCTTTAACTTTTCCCATACCTAAAGTCCAAGCAGCTTCTTCAATCGAGAAATCAAATTCGTCCAAACTTGACCCGACAATACGAATAACATAAGGTAAAACAATTAAGAAATGCCCACAGAATAAACCGATTTGCGTCGGAATATGTAACTTAACGATAATCACTTGGAAAAGGGCAAAACCTAAAACCGTTCCGGGTACTATCGTTGGTGAAAGGAAGAAGCTTTTAATCAACGCTTTGCCTTTCACACTAAATCTAGCTAAAGCATAAGCGCCCGGAATACCGACAACAAGTGCCAGTAAGGTCGCAAAGAAAGCTAACTTTAAACTGAATAGACATGAACCGACAAATGACTGTGAGCTTAACGCTTTACTAAACCATTTGAAAGTAAATCCTTGAATTGGAAATTGCACAATATCCGCTTCACCAAAAGCAGTCACCACAATAATCAATAAAGGTGCCATCAGAAAAGCAAACACCAAAAACGTATAAAAGCCTAGTAATCTATTTTTACGCATTGCTATTCACCTCTCTTGTCTAATCTTTTGGCAACATAATCTAAGCCCTTCATCGCAATAATAGTTGTGATAATCATAATAATTGCCACAACACTTGCACCTGTCCAATCACCTAGATGCATCGCTTTTTCATAAATAAAGGTTGCCATAACTGTATTTTTGTTACCTCCTAAAAGCTGAGGTGTTGTATATGCACTTAATGTACCTGTAAATACCAGTGTACTGCCGACAATAATGCCTGGCAAACTCAATGGTAAAATCACCTTAAAGAAAGCTTTCATACGGCTAGCCCCTAAACTCTCCGCTGCTTCCATCATATCATTAGGAATATTTTCCATCGCACCGACTAAGGTCGTCATCATCAATGGTAAAAACAAATAAACCGAACCAATCACAATCGCAAACTCAGTGTACATCATCTGAATAGGCTCACTCACAATACCTGAACCTACCAAAATTTGATTGATAATCCCATTGCGTCCTAAAATAGTAATCCAAGCAAAACTACGAATAACGGAATTAGTCAACAACGGAAAGATTGATACAGTCATAAAGAAACTACGCAATTTAGCCTTACATCTTGAGATGTAATAAGCGGCCGGTACGCCTAAAATGGCACAGATAATCGTTGTGATAAAAGAAACACGTAATGTTCTCACAAAGATACGCACATTCAGCGGATCTTCAAAAAAGGTAAAATAACTGCTTAATGATAGAGCACCGTCAGGAAAAACGGTAGGCATCACCATTGAAATCAGCGGCATTACCAAAAAGAGAACCAGAATAACTATGCCGGGTAAAAGCAATGTGTACTTCGTCCAACTCTTCACTCTTTTTTCCCCCTCTTAAACTAAAAAAAACGTCAATAGACGCCAAGCATCTATCATAGTCCGGCATTTTACGGTCGCCGGGTAGAGACTTTCGCACCATATTAGCGAAATATATGATATTCCGCCTAAATTATAGCAAACCTCCCTTTAATTGTCTATCCTCTTTTCACATTTTTTATGCATATTTCTTACATTTTTTTAATATTCCGACTTATTTTTCCACGACCTATTTAAAATATAAAATATGTCCAAAATTTCACAAAATTTTATAGCAAATTCTTCCGCGAATTTATGCGTAAACGATTTAACTACCCTTTTCTGTCTAAAAAAGCACTTCCTTTTGATTATAAGTATCTTAAGTTGGACTTTTTTTAGAAATATGATACAATATATAGGATTTAAGAAAGGAAGATATTATGAGTAAAATAATTAAACTTGCAACTTACAAAAATTTAGAAGCTAAAGTTGGGGCTAGAGCGATTGTTTCCGATGAAGAAGTAACCGCTCAAATCGATGCGATGATAGCGCAACAAACACGTTTAGAAGCAAAAGATGGACCCGTAGAAAACGGTGATACAACAACGATTGATTTTGAAGGCTTTAAAGACGGTGTCGCTTTCGAA
>ERZ808028.1633-NODE-1633-length-12776-cov-7.666037_pt1 | contig 12776 bp, 11 predicted proteins | sample MGYA00380184_ERZ808028 | MGnify/ENA primary metagenome ERZ808028 (study PRJEB31490, sample SAMN06133397) | mouse gut metagenome | isolation source: J8_1 | host: mice | place: China: Chengdu | collected 2015-05 ...
CAGGATTTTTTGAATAACCCTCAGATGTTCATTGAACAGACGGCGAATGTTATTCTAAACGTGCGCCGTTCTTTGGCGGTTGATGGAATCAGCTACCGAAAACTCTATGGCGAGGAGTACTATGTGCAGGAGATTTTTGACAGCGCGGAGTTGATTGCAAATCTTGAACGCAACGCCGCGCCGGTGAAGCATATTGTTTACGACAGTACGGTGGAGCGGCAGTTTGCGTTGGCACTGGATGGCGACCCAGACGTAAAAATGTTTTTCAAGCTGCCTAGCCGTTTTAAGATTGACACTCCGATTGGCAGCTATAATCCAGACTGGGCCGTCTATGTGGAAACAGATGGCTTGAAAAAATTATACTTCGTTATTGAAACGAAAGGCAGCGGCGACCAGCTTAACCTTCGGCAGAGAGAGGATTGGAAAATCCGTTGTGGGAAAGTACACTTCAGAACACTGAACACAGGTGCAGAGTTGTACGGCCCAGTTTTGGATTGGAAAGCATTTAAGATAAATCACGCTTAATGACAGGTGGGGTGTCTTTTTGACTCCCCACCTGTTTGGTTGTAAATCAAAACCTCAATTTTTATCAGAAAAAGAAATCGCAAAGGTAATTCTCCTTTGCGACAAAAAAACACATTGAAAATCACAGAGGGGAACCCTCTAACACCACCTATTGTGCATATTTTGGAACGAAGTTTACAGGATGTCAATCAACTTAAATATTATATTCTGCTGTTCCTCTGTCAAGTGGGACCAACGGTCCAATAAGGCAGACTGCGACTTTGTCAAATACACAGGCATCCCTTCCTCCGCAAAAAGCTGTGAAAGGGTTATTCCAAAGGCTGCGCAGATTTTCTCAAGGGAGGGAACCGTAGGAATCATCTTTTTTCGATACCAGGAAGATATTGTCGATTGCGGCAGACCCGCATGTTCTGCAAGCTGATATTCGGTCCATCCTCTAGCTACTCTGTGTTCTGCAATAACTTTGAGAATATCTTTCAGTCTGCTCGCCCCCTCCGTACTTTCGTTTTTCGTTTATTATACTTTTATAAGTCGTTTCATTTTAATAATTTTTGTCGTATAATAAAAGCGAAGTACAAAACCTCATATCAAAGAAACATGCTTTAAATTTTAAAGATACGATAATTGAATGGGACAGTTATCTATCATATAAGAGTTGAAGTAAATAGGCCCAATAGCCTCGAATATTTCGGGCGTGGGAATATAAAAGGAGTTGTTGAAGATGAAAAGGAAACCGTTGTCAATGTTATGCGTTTTTGCCCTGATACTGGCACTGTTTACAGTGCCAACGTCAGCCGCAGCAGCACAAATCCGGCCTGGCGGTGCAACTACCCTGGCTGAAGGCCGTGTCACCGGCGCAATCAAAGCGGACGGCTCCCTGTGGATGTGGGGTGAAAATGACCGGGGCCAAGTAGGAAACGACGGCCAGGGAGATATACACGGAACCGACCCAAATACTGCTTTTCCTACCACTACACAGACCACGCCTGTGAAAATCATGGATAATGTGGCCGCAGTGGCCGTGGGCAGCAACTGTGCCGGGGCACTGAAAACCGACGGAACACTATGGATGTGGGGCGGCGGCCTGTACGGGGAACTGGGCGACGGCAACGGCAGCCAGCACATCCAGTGGACACCCCAAAAAGTCCTGGACGATGTGGTTCAGTTCAGCATTGGCGACGAGCATGTGGGTGCGGTGAAAAAGGATGGTTCCCTATATATGTGGGGGAGCAATGAATCGGGCCAGCTGAATCTCTCCGGCGGGAACTATACCCATAGCATACCGTTTATGGACGAAAACTCCCCCGCCCAGACTATACCTGCAAGGGTGGCCGCCGATGTTGCCCAGGTCAGCTGCGGCAGCGATTACACCGCAATCGTTAAGACGGACGGCTCCCTGTGGATATGCGGTGACAACACAAACGGCCAATTTGGAAATGGAACATATGGCGAGGACGCGGGTTCCAACACGTTTATAAAGATTATGGACGGAGTGGCAGCGGTAGAGTGCGCCAGTATCTCAACACTTGTGGTCAAGAACGACTATACCCTGTGGAGTTTTGGCTTTAACGGGCAGAAGGATGCGCGCCAGCCGAGTTTTGATCTGGGCTATCCGGACGGAAATGTGTCCGTGGACTTGGGCACAACGCCCAATGGATACCAAATGATCCGGTACCTACAGACGATACCCAAGCAGGTCATGACAAATGTCCGGGAGGTGCATGGGCTCGCAGTCCTGACAGCGGATGGTACACTGTGGCACCTGGGAAGCAAGCCGGAAAAGTTTGCAGACCACGTAGCGGCATTTTCTTCCTGCAGTTTATATGTCAGCCAGGATGGCAGCGTGTTGGAGCGGGACTGGGTTCAGGGAATCTATAACAAGATCATGGACGGCGGGGCTACCGCACCCCTCATCGGTCTCCAGGCCACCCAGCCCGAAACTCAGCCAGAGACTCCTGTCCAGCCTGCGGGAACTTCCAGTTTTACCGACGTTCCCGTGGACAAGTGGTTCTCCCCTTATGTCACCGAGCTGGCCCGGCTGGGAAGCGTCAAGGGCTATGAGGATGGAACCTTCCGCCCCAACAATACCATTACTCGGGTGGAGGTATGTACCATCCTGTTGGGTGCCTTCCCTGTGGACAAGGCTTTTGAGTCCTCTCAGATTGCTCAGGCGGAGGCCCGGGCCACCCAGGCCAACGGAACTTTCTGGGCAAACAGTAATATCGGCCGGGCCAATCTGTGCGGTATCCAAGACTTCGGCTACAGTAAAACGGAGTGGAACAAGCTGGCCACCCGGGAAGAAATTGCCTACATGATACACCGCGTCTACTCCTATGCGCAGAAGGCCCAGGGCAATAACCAGCCCCTGTCCTTTAATAATGAGGCGGTTGCGCTGGTTGGGGATTACGGAACCGCTGTAGCCGGCAGCAGGTATGAAAATCAAATCCTTTGGCTTTACAGCAATGGCATCGTCAGCGGTGTGAATGCCAACGGTGACTATAACCCGAAAGCCAATACTACCCGGGCTGAATGCTGTACCATGACTGTCAGCCTGCTTCACCCGGAAAACTGGAAACAGATTGACTGGGATATGGTTCTTGCAAACATGGGCAACACTGGCACCCGCCTTCCCGACGGCGTGGACTTCAAGGGCAAAAATAGAATACATTATACCAATGACGTGGCCTATGAGTTCTGCCGGGCCCTGGAGGAGGAAATTGGCATTCAAATTTTCTATCTTCCCGAATGGACGCCCCAAAAAGACGGCCTGCTTCAATACAGCGACATTGAGCAGTTCAATTTTGACGGAGAATATTTTAACAATGTTTTAGCGGAGCTGCGCTCAATGAAGGCGGCTTACAGCCTCTATCCCGAGGGCTTCCTGAAAGAAATGGTGCAGAAGAAGGGCAGCCGTTCGGTAGAGATTATCCTGTGCCCCTACACATTTGAAGGAGTACAGAGCTATGGGCTTCATGTATATGATTACTCCAACGACGCAAAAAAGGTAGACCAGCTCTACTATACCGGCATGGGCAACAGTCAGTACTACAGCCACGAGATGGGCCATATGGTCACAAGCTCCGCCGCCGTCCTAAATGGCTGGGACAAGACCTGTTCCACCTGGGAAAGTCTTAGTACAAGCCCATATAGCTACGTTTCTGACTACGCTATGACAAGCCGCCCGGAGGACTGGGCCGATACTTGGGCCTACCTGTGGCACCGTACCAACAATGTTGTGTCTGGCTGCTCTGATCCCGGCTTGAAAGCAAAAGTACAGTACCTCAGTGAAATTTTGGATAAAAATTATAAAACATTTGATGCCAGCAAAACACCTTGGTCGGCGATTTTAAATAAATGATAAAAGCTTCCCTCAAAAGCACGATTAGAGTACTTTTGAGGGAAGTTTCATTATAGTTCAAATATTTCAAGGAATAATCTATCAGTTTTCTCAAGGATTATTTTCGAAATTTTTCATACACTACCGCCTCCATGAACCACGAATCGGGTGAGCGGGTCAATCACGATGATCTCCCGGCCCATCTTCTGTGCGTAGCGCATAGTCGCTGCCGTCCCGCTGCGCCACTTACCGTTATAGACCGCCAGCAAGACCGATGAGTGATCCACCATGTAGAGGTTGCGTTTCAGCATACAGCCCCGGCTGTACTCCTGCTCCACATAGATGACCTCATTGGCCTGCACCAAAATTGAGCGATAGTGTTCCTGCGCTGAAGCTGTCCATTTACTCTCTTGCCCTTCACAGGGGAGGATACAATGGAGCCGTAGTGCAGGATTTTCCTTTCTCAGACCGAGGACAATCTGAGAACACCAGAGGTCTACCCCCAAGGCCATACCCGATAGGAAGTCCGTCACGCCTCCTTCTGCCAGTGTCTTAATCTGTTTTGCAAGAACTGCCTTTAGCAGGACGCAGTCTGGCGCAGCTTCATTGTACTTCCAGGGAAAACTTTTTGGCCGGTGACCAGTAAATGCGCAGGTTGTTTTTATCATCGAAGCAATCCTCCCATACAATTATAGATGCTCCGCATTATATCAAAAAATCTCGCGTTCGTCTATTATCGTAGACTATTATTTTTACGTTTTCTCATACACTATTTGTTGAGGAAGCGGGGTGAGGCGGTGCAATTCGACAATAGTGCGGTTGGGAGAACGATACGCAATCTTCGCAATAAAAAAGGTGTATCCCAAGATGTTCTGAGCGGTTTTGCAGGAATTGCCCGCACACATCTGACGATGATAGAAAACGGAGATAAACAGGCAAATTTTGAAACTCTTTGGAAAATCGCTAATGCGCTGGGTATGCGTCCCAGCGCTCTCGTTGCCCAAATTGAGGCTGAAATAGAACGAAATAGTTGATAATATGGGGCAAATGGCGATAGTAATGGCAAGCAATGGCTCTGTGGTGGAATACGTTCCAGACGAATAACAGCTCTATGGACCTGCGAGTGGCAGAACTGTAGAGCTGTTCACGTTTTGGCCGTGGCAAATACCCAACAAACTACATTCAAGGCACTATCAATATGCCAATAAATAATTGCTGACTGTAACATCACACCTCCAGTGACTAAGATGGAACACACTTACGGCTATTATAGCCAGCCGGTCATACTCTGTAGGTTTTCCTAGACGCTGAGCCAGCTGTCGGTTTGCTCCACGCAATTTATATGTCCCCTCAAACTCATGCTGTTTCCAGCGCCGCTTATTATACAATTGCCAGCGAGCCTTGATTTCTGCTTCCAACTGCGCTCGATATTCAGGATTGCGTCGAAGGAGTTCAGAGTAGTACCTATAAGCCCTTTGTGCTTGAACCGCTCGCAGATGGTGGAGGTCAATCTTGTTGATTAACTCGGCTTTGGTGAACACCGGTCCCTCCAAACCGTCGAAATATGACTTAACAAACATCTCATCGCCGGGCAGAATACGTTGTAGTTGAAATTTTCCGCCCTTCCCTCTCCTGACTCTGACGCAGAGGTATCCAGACTCGTCGTACACAAGGTCGTCGCCTCTAAGCCGAACATACTCAGTCCGTCGGATACCCACAGCGCTGGCAAAGTCATATAACCGTGGAGATACCTCTCTGGCCGTATCTTTCCTATTATCAACATTCTTTACACCTCTACTGCGGATATTCTCAGAAACAATCCTCTTGGGTTTTTGAATTTTGTCTAAAGGTATTTCATAAATTCTACAGATACCAGCCAAGTATGTATGGATAGTACTGGCACTTTTGCCCTGTTTGCTGAGCCAGTCAGCATAATCCTGAATATGTTCCCGACAGTCCGAGAAATGGCGACAATGATATTGTTTCTTGCACCATTGCCCAAAATGTATAGCAGAATCCATATAAGCCCGCCAGCTTTTATCAGAGGTATGTTTACCTCTTGGGGGCACCCCAGTCTGCATCAGTTCCTTGCAGTGCTGGCTGATTTCATATTTCAGACTTCCCATCAGTGAACACCTCAATATGTAAATCTTCTCCGGAACTTAGGTATCCGGGCACCCCTGGCACAGCCATGTTAAATGCGGCACACGTTTTTATCACGGGAACGTATTAACCCAATATTACAGCTTGCCAGGCATATAATACTTTTCTGCGGCCTTAACTGGTTATTTTCCATCTGGCGATGGCAAATAACCATTAAGGCCTCACACGAGACGGGCTTCTACAAAAAGAACCGTCACCACACGAAGCCCATATGTGGAACATCTCCGGTAGTGTTGCAAGAATCACCAATATGCCTACTGGTGTCATATTGGAGGCGACCAATCTCCGAGGATCGCAGGCGGGTCTCGCTACAAGACTAGGTGCAGGGGTGGCGCTTCCGGGGGCGATGTGTGTTGCGCCAAGCACACATCCACCGTTGATATTCTTGACAGCGGCGAAACGGGCCACAAGTGGCAATCACGGCGATTTTTGCAAACATCAGACCATCGCCAAGTCTGGTAGCCATTGTCCGAGGGCTACTGCGGGCCTCTTTATGAGACTAGTTGCTCGTTCATCTATATGAAAAGTCCCGAAAGACTAAAATCTTTCGGGACTTGAATTGTTTAAAATAAGTCAGTTTACGGAAACTGACCTAGTAAAAAACAATTATTCTCTTTTTGACTAAATATAAAATAAAACACGATCACCTCACAGCGATAATAAACACGAACTGCTTTCAGCAGTGATTAGTAACGTTTACAATATAATTTTATCTTAAGATTTTGGGATCGTCAAGACCTTTTATAATTATAATAAAAATTTTTAGAGTAGTCTCACAGGCTAGTTTGTGCCACTCGGTTACTGGACATTTCATATCCTGTTTTATATACTCTTTGATAATAAACAGCAAGGAGGAAATTATATGGGTGACATCAGTATTATTGCCAGACGACTTTCGGCTCAACATATACAATATGGCTGGGCGGGCAATGGCGGCTACCCTGGAACAGTCGGGGTCCGTCTTTGGAATTATTACAATACGCCCGAAATGGTGGAATATTTGTTTAGCTTGGGACAGCTCCAACAGTTATGCGAACCTGATAGTGAAAATTCCAATAATATCTTTCGCACAATTCCAACAGACAGACCTCACTGGGTCAGCACCAAGGAGTTGGATGTTTACAAAAAAATTGCATTTGTCGATCACATTTATCTGTATGACTCTGACGGGCGATGGTATTATATCGCCCCGCTGATAGTCCATATAAAAATTCAGCTGAACATTGTTTTAAACCATACAAGTAAGGGCGGTATTCTGGCCTCAGATTTTAGACTCCATCTGGAACGTGCTGCTTTCAAAACTGTGCAGCAATGGTACGACAGCAATGAGCAGTTTCGCGAATACGCCATGAAAGCGGGATACGATAACAGGCAAATCTCATAACTTGGTCAATTACTCGAATGTGCGGAGGATATCTTGAGTGTGTACGAGGATAATACGTTGGTGGCTCGTTTAAGCAACTTGTACCACTATTTCTATCCGTGGGCAGTGGCCAAAACAGATGAGAGTAGGGGATGTATTGAAAAAATCATCCTCAGGCCCCAAAACGCTGTTGTCCATTTGGAAACAATAGAATGGAACTTCTAACTAACAACGGCAATAAAAAATGCCCCCTGACACAGAAAATTATCTGTATCAGGGGGCTTACGCTATCTCCAGATGGGTTCCACTCGACCAGGATAAATGTCCACTCGGCCAACCAACACATCCACCAGTTCAACTGTCAAATGGTTCTCGGTCTGAAGTCGCTGCAACAGACTGGCCCAATCTGCGGCATCCCTCTGTCCAGCCACTTGAGTATTGACAATAGCTAGGGCTTGTTTGAACTGCTCCAACTCACTATCTAACTTGGCTTGTTGAATCTTGTAGTTCTCCAGGTTGATTTTCTGCATTACGAATTGTTCATACAGTTCTCGTTTTTCTTCCTTACAAGTCTCAATTTTTTGATTCACGTCTTCTGAAGCAGATGTCGAAGCATAGTTTTCCGAGGCGGCTAAGGTTTGAAGTCGTACCAAAAGCATATCATAAAGGATGCGTTCCAGCTCCGCCTCGGAAATACGCAGCCCGTGGCACGGAGCCGCATCGTCCACTTGACTGTGCCGACAAATATAAGCGTGATTTTTGCTGGAGGTTCGAGCCATGGCGTGACCGCAACTGCCGCAGAACACCTTGCCCCGCAACGGGTATGTATTGATGTTTTTCTTCGTACATTTGGTATGAGGCCGCAGAGCCTGCACTTGGTCATATAACTCCTTGCTGATAATTGCCGGATGATGGTCGGGTATCTTAATCCATTCGCTCTCAGCTTTTAGCCTGACACGATGTCCACCGACTTCTGTTACTTCTCGCTTGCCAATAATATACATACCGGTATAGCGTTCATCCTCCAGGATGCGGGCCATGGTACTCTCAGACCAGATGCCATTGCTTCGGGAAATATCGTGGCCGGAAAACCCATGAGCCGCTTTGTACTTCGCAGGTGTCGGGATGTTTCGTTCGTATAAGGCTTTGACGATCTGCTTTGCTCCCAGCCCCTGTTGAGCCAGCGTGAAAATAAGCTGTACAGTTTCGGCGGCTTCCTCATCTGGCTCCATTCTACTATTATCACCCTTTCGATAATCATAAGGGCAAATCCGACTTTGGTATTCGCCGCGTTTGAACTTTGTATACTTCGCACTCTTGTACTTGACAGACAAGTCTTTGCTATATAATTCGCTAATCAAATACCGAAAAGCCACATTGATTCCGCCAGTATCGCCCCTGAGCTGAGCACTGTCATAGCCGTCATTTAAAGATATAAAGCGGATATTGTACAATGGAAATACACGTTCAAGGTAATATTCTACCTCAATAGAATTTCTTCCAAATCGGCTAAAATCCTTGACAAGAATACAGTTGACAGCTCCCCTTTGTACCAGGTCAAGCAGCCGCTGAACTGCGGGCCTCTCAAAAGACGACGTTAGATAACGATACTTCTCAAAACACAAGAAAATCAATGGGCATAGGCGACAGGTAAGTATGGTATGTACGAAACAAAAAAGCGGTGTTCTCCGCCTCACTCTGGCTGGGAACACCGCTTTATGCACTGAAAGGAGCAGAAATGACAGTATTTCATGTTGCGAAGAACACAAATTACACAGCCATGTCTAATCATCATCTGCGGAACCGGGAACTGTCCCTAAAGGCCAAGGGCCTACTATCGCAGATGCTCAGTCTCCCAGAAAAGAGGGACTACACCCTGCAAGGTCTGGCCTATATCAATCGGGAGCAGATCGACGCCATCCGTCAGGCCGTCCATGAGCTGGAGCGGGCCGGGTATATCGTGCGGGTGAGGGAACGGGACAACCGGGGACGGCTGTGGGGAGCGGAGTACACCATCTATGAACAGCCGCAAGCGCCGTCAGCTTTACCGACGTTGGAATAACCTGCGTCGGGAAAACCGATGTTGGAAAATCCTATGTAGGTAAATCCGACACAATAAAATAAAAATATAAGTAAATAAAGAAAAATCAAGTAAAGACTTATCAATTACCCATTCCTTTCCTATCCTTTCCCCTTCCCTTAGAGGACAAGCTGCAGAGCCGCCGGAAAGGAATGGAACGGAAGCGAAAAGCAGAGAGATCAAATAGCAGCAGGGGTTATCATGTCTGTTATCTGACCCGCAGAAACAGTACAGACGCAAAGCGGGTGTACTGTTTCTGCGGGTATCACAAGAGGGCTGTGGCCCTCTTGTGTGGCAGCACAGTTTCACAGTCCAGCAGAAGCCAGGACAGGGGCGCCGGGGTGTCGGCCTCCCACCCTGGCTTCTTTGCGTCCACCTGTACGCCTTTAGAGGCCCGTTTTGATGGGCGCAAGTCAAATCGTACCGCCCCCCTATCGACCACAGCCAGAAAGCCTTGAAATGGCAGGGCTGTTCTGCCTTTAAAGCGTTACATATCAGCCCTATCTTGGCGGCAGAGGTTCCCCATCCATTTCTACGCAGTTAGAAACCCGTTTTTGAGGGTGCGGACCAAATCGTATTACCCCCTGTGCGACCGCCTCTTGAAAGTCCTGAAAACAGGCCGCTGGATAGGGCCTAAATGCGTAGGCTGGCGGGCTGATTTAGGGCTGTCAGCCAAAGTGTCGGATAGAGGGGCTATGTAGAAAGAGTTACCCCATTTTCGGGAGAACAGATATAAACACCTTGCCCCTTTCCGATACCCACGAAAAAGCCTGTGTTTTCAATACCTCCGGAAGCTACTTTTTCTACGCCTAACCCCTGACTTCTGCCATTCTCTTATTTCTGTACGTTGGAGTAGATTTTTCGCTAATCGGTTTGACAGAATATATTGCCGTGGCTGCCATGTCCTTGTGGATATTGCCTCTGTTCTGTATAAGGGTTTGGGACTATCCCAACAAGCAAAAACGGACACGGCCCGGCAGGGCCAAAAGGGGACGTTTTTCGGGAGTGTGGCCACACTCCCTATGCTTGCTACGTTAGTGTTTTTCCCGTATGTCCCTTATGAGCTGGCGATAAAGGTCTTGACAAATGCTGCTTTGCGCTATATACTTAGTTTACTAAGTTTCGGAGGGGTGGCTATGACCCATAGCAAGTATGCAGCGCGTTATATCAGCAAATTATCAAACAAGCTACGCAGGAAGATTGATGCTTTTTCCAGCAGAGAAAATCTGAGCGGTTCACAAGGGCGGGTATTGCATTTTCTTTTAGCGCAGACCGGCGATGTCTTTCAAAAAGATATTGAAGAAGAATACAGTCTGCGCCCCCCAACTGCCACAGAACTGCTGAAAAAGATGGAGCGTGACGGGCTAATTCATCGTGAAGCGATGCCAAACGACGCACGAATGAAAAGAATTATCGTCAGTGAAAAGGCGTTGCAATATAGGGATGTAGTGGTAGCTGACATTACCCATCTGGAAGATGAATTGACCCGTGGTATTTCCAGTGCCGACATGGGTACCTTTTTCAGCGTGATTGAAAAAATGCTGGATAATATCTCCTGAACGATTAGGCTGCCGAATTTACCGGCAGCCTAATCCCCTCCCAAAAACTTAGGAAACTAATATTTGAGGTGATATTATGAATGAAAAACCTGTTGATTATCTGAATGGGAAGTTGTTTCCCATGATACTCAAATTTTCCGCACCGGCGGCTATTTCGCTGCTGGTAACGGCTGTTTATAATATTGTGGACAGAATATTTGTTGGCAATTTCAACGGTACTTCTGCTCTGGCCGGTCTGTCCGTCTGCTTCCCGCTGTCCTACATGATGATGGCATTTGCGCTGATGTGCAGTGCGGGCGGTTCCACTTTTTTCAGCTTGTTTTCAGGGCAGGATGAGCCTGACAAAATGAACAAATCCTTTGGCAACGCTTTTGTATTGGTTTGCATATTTGAAATTGCACTGAGTGTTTTGCTGCTCCTGTTTCCAGACCCTTTTCTAAAAATCTTTGGAGTAACGGAAACCTCCTACCCCTTTGCAATTCTTTACTATCGAATTGTGGCTTTAGGCTGTCTTTTCCAAGGGTTATCCCAACTGTTCTGCGACTTTGTCCGCGTTTCCGGCAAGCCGATTTTGGGAATGTGCGTAACTGGCATAGGTGCAGTTACAAACATCATTCTGGATGCTGTGTTTATCACCATCTTTGACTGGGGTGTTGCTGGAGCCGCCGCCGCGACCGTGATTGGACAAATCTTTTCCACTCTTTTCGGCGCATATCTCGTATTTGGGAACCGAACGTTAGTTTGCATTTCTAAACAAATTTTTCGTTTAGACAAGAAGCTGTGTATACAGATCATTTCCTGCGGTTTCGCATTTTGGGTGGCACAGATGGCGATGGGATTTATCAGCCTTGTTTATAACAGCCAGCTTGGGAAATATAACGGAGACGCTGCCATCAGTGTTTACGCTGTGGTGTCCAGTATTATGACGTTTGTAATTATGCCCGCCAGCGGGATCAGTCAAGGCATTCAGCCTATTATCGGAAACAACTATGGCTCTGGAAACTACAAACGTGTTATGGAGACGCTGTATCAGGCAACCTTATTTTCTGTTTCCATCACCTGTATCATCTGGCTTGCGGTGCTATTTTTCCCCAGACAAATCCTGGCGGCGTTTGGCGGGACAGAAGAAATGTTCCAAATCGGTGTTACCGGCTTGCGTATCAACTTCTGCATCACGCCTGTATTGGGGTTTGTCATGCTGGCAACGACATTCTTCCAGTCTATCAACCGTCCTACTCCATCTATTGTCATAACAGTATTGCGGCAGGTAGTTTTTCTTGTCCCATTTCTGTATATCTTCCCTGCGTTTTGGGATGTAAACGGCATCTTCTTCGCACAGCCCATCAGCGATATGCTGGCTACGCTTTTATCTTTGCACCTCGTTTGGAAAGAGAAAAAACATATGATGGCGCTCAAACGATAGCCATAGTTAATATGCTGAAAGCAGCCTGCCCAGCGGCAGTAAAGAAAAAAACCGCCGCTGGACAGGTCTTTTCCTATGCTCAAAACAGTTTTTGTTGTGGCGGTTTCGACTTTGAGGCCGCTGCCCTTTTATTCTGTAAGCGGCTGACAGGAGGCAGCCGCTATGAAACGCATCGCTATTCAACACAATTTGACAGCCTTTGATTTGTCAAAAAAATCCCGGCCTCCACCGGGGACTATTGCGACCACAAGTATGTACTATACAGTGTAGGTTCTATACATTATTGTTCATCTTTTGCCCGGCGGGTTTCTGACCTGCCGGGCAAT
>ERZ808028.1634-NODE-1634-length-12776-cov-4.269313_pt1 | contig 12776 bp, 11 predicted proteins | sample MGYA00380184_ERZ808028 | MGnify/ENA primary metagenome ERZ808028 (study PRJEB31490, sample SAMN06133397) | mouse gut metagenome | isolation source: J8_1 | host: mice | place: China: Chengdu | collected 2015-05 ...
CGTCCCTATAGGCAGGGATGATAGAAAAATGCTGAAAAGCATTTTTCTTTAACACTGATAGTTAGCAATAACTAACCTAGAAAGGAGCATATGAATGAGCGTTGTAATCATAGGCGGGCATGAGAGGATGGAAAACCGGTACAAAGAAATTTGCAAAAAATACAGACATAAGACAAAAGTGTTTACGAAAATGCGGTCAGATTTAAGCCGCCAGATTGGTACACCGGATTTAGTGATTCTGTTTACGGCAACGGCATCCCATAAGATGGTGCGCTGTGCTTTAGATGAAGCAAAGCGGACGAATGCCCGGGTGGTGCGCTGTCATACCAGCAGTAAATCGGCATTGGTGGAGATCCTGGAAAAAGAAGTGACAGAGCCGCAGTGATTATATATATCAGAACCTATACATATCTATATTTATGAGAATAATTGTTGATTTCTAAAAGATTATATACTACAATGATTACGGGTACTACTGTCTGTGGGAGGATGGTGGCTTAACGTTTTTTATTAGGGCTGATTTTTATTAAGGAAGGAAATAGAGTATGGTAAGGATAAGCAGGGATTTTGTAACGGAACGATTTGGGAGGAAACAGAAGGCGGCGGCATTCTGCGAGAGCAGCGAGGAAGTGGTGTTTGAAACCAGGGATTGCTATGACGATAATGATATTTCGGAAGAAAATCCTCTGGGAAGCCGAGAGAATGCCATGGAAAATCCGGCGACGGGGCCTTTGTTTGTGAAGGGCGCAGAGGTTGGTGATATTTTGCGGGTGGAGATCTTAGATATCCGGCTCAGGGAATATGGACTCATGCGGACTTCTCCGACCTGTGGAGCATTTCACTACCTTTATTCGGAGAGGACTGCCCGGAGGTTTTTCTTTGAGAAGCATAAAGAAACAGGAAAAGAGGGGTTTTGGTTTGACAAGAATTTGTGGCTGGACTGCGATGTGATGATTGGCGTTATCGGAACGGCTCCGGAAGGCGAAGATGTACTGTCGGTAACACCGGGAAAGCATGGCGGAAATATGGACTGTACAAGAATCCGAAAAGGAAGTACGCTGTATTTCCCGGTGAATGTGGAAGGAGCATTGCTTTCCCTGGGTGATCTTCATGCCAGGATGGGCGACGGAGAAGTGATGATCTGCGGTCTGGAAACGGCAGGCGAGGTTGAGGTTCGGGTCAGCGTCTGTAAAAAAGGCGGTAAAGCAGCAGGGGATGCGGTGTTTGATGCATTTTTCGATGCTCTGCCGGTCTGCATAGACGGAAATATTATCAGTTCGATACAGGCGGCCGAAACGTTAGATGAAGCTGCAGTGTTCGCTGCCGGGAAGATGGAAGCTTTGCTGGCAAAAGCAGCGGGGATGGATGATGTGAAGGCCGGGATGCTGATGTCCCTTTTGGGGAACCTGGCTGTGTGTCAGATCGTTAATCCATTAAAAACTGTCCGCTGCGAGTTTCCCTTGAAGGTGCTGGAAGATAGATGTGGGTTTGAAAGAATGTAAGGAAATATACAGAAAATCAAAATCAAAAAAAGAAAGGGACAGCACTTAAAGCGGATGGCTGTCCCTTTTGTCCGTATGTGTGTCCCGATGATGTATGCAGTGATGTAACAGGTTACTGTTCACGTAGGTCTGCGCACTTGCTGCGGTAAGTATCAAGGAAATAGCGGATAACCATTTTTCGGGTAATAATGCCAATGAACATATTTCGGTCATCGACAACCGGGACAAAGTTCTGGTTCATGGCTTCCGAAAAAATACTGTTTAAATCCACGTCAATTTTTACTGCCGGATTTCGTCCCGGCTGGAGAATCGAGGAAAGGGGGGCGGAATGTCCCTTGGTGTCTTCGTCCTTTCCGTCTAAGAAGGCCCAGAGAAAATCTCCTTCGCTTATGGTGCCTGCATAGGTTCCATCGCCGCGGATAACCGGAACTGCCGTATAGGTTGTATTGCGGATTTGATCCATGGCGGCGGCTATCGTTGCTTCTTCCTCTAAATACATGGTTTCACTCTTTGGCGTCAGTAGCTGAAAAACGTTCATTCTTTTGCAGATTCTCCTATCTTTTGGTGCTGTCTTTTGGTGTTTTTTGCGGATGTTTTTATTTCCAACATCATTTTAACAAATCAAACTGGAGAAAACAAGGGAAATGGGTGATTTAATAGAAATTTCATTTCTTTGGTCAGTGTTTGCGGGGGTGTGCAGGCGAGGTGTTTTTGCTTTGCCATAGGGTAAGCTATTGCACGGATTTTGACTGTGGTAAAGGGTGTGCGTGAAAAAAGGTACAGTTGTGCACACTATTTTTGACGTTTTATGTTATAGTGTTAAAAAAGAAAGTATAGTTTTTTCCAGGAAATGAAAGCATGAAAGGCTTATAGGGCGGATGTCCGATTTGCTTAAACTATGCAGGGAGGGAAAAGGATGACATTGTTCAGCGAATATCTGCGGGAATTGATGCAGACAAGGCAGATGACTGTTTCGGAGTTGGCCAGACTTTCCGGCATCGAGCGAACACAGCTTTCGCGGACATTAACAGGAAAACGTATGCTTCCCTATCATGCACTGGATGAACTGATCTTTCACCTGAAGCTGCCCCCCGGCGAGGAGAAGGTGCTTCGCCTTCACTATGATGCCCAGTTTGAAAAAGAGGGAATCCGCCGTTCCCGGGAGATGATCAGCAGCCTGTTTGGAAATCTGGCGTGTCTGGATTTTTCGGCACCGGCATTTGAGGAAACCCGTCTTCTGATGGGTTTGGATGAGTATGTGGGAGAGCGTTCGGTTTTTCACGGGGAAACGAATGTGCAGTTTCTGCTGCGGATGATTCTTTCTGTAGAAATGGCAAGACCGGATGCCCGGCTGGAAATCACCGTTCCGCCTTCGGATACCTTTCTTACGGGGGAACTGATTCACCGCTACCTGGATAATAAAACCATGATGGATATCAGTCAGATTATTTGTTTTGATGCGGCTTCCACGGGTACGGATATTAATCTGCATAATCTGGACTGTCTGTGCCGTATTCTTCCGATTTGTCTGTTATCAAGGCAGCATTATCATCCCTGCTATTATTATGACAGCAATCTCAGCACCCGCTATACCGATCCGTTTCCGTATTTTCTTATTACGCACAGCTGCGTTCTGTGTCTGTCTGAGGAAGGTACCAGCGCTATGCTGCTTCGCTCGTCGGATGCGGTTTCTTACTATCGGCGGCATTTTCGGGCATTGCAGGAGAAGTGTTACAATCTTATTCATTACACGACAAACCCGCTGGAAATCCTCAGTTCTTATCAGCGATGTACGGAGGAAGACGGATTTTATATAGTGATGGATCAGCCCTGTTTCGGCCGGTTTTATGTAGATGATTTTGTGTCAAACCATTTGCGGAAGGGAATTCCGGATTATAAAGAGATTTTGCAGGCGGCAACAGAGCGGTTTGCTCTTCTGCAGAAAGTTTCCCGTTTTTATACCTTCTTTACCGAGGCGGGGATAAAGCGTTTTATGGGTGATGGGACGCTGGACGATTTTCCCGTGGAGATTGTGGAGCCTTTCTTGCCGAAGGAGCGGTCGAAGCTGGTGAAAAAGCTGGCGGCGGCAATCAAGTCCGGAGATGTTACCGGACGGATTATGCAGGAGGGAACATTTCCTTCCTATCTGGCTATGTGCACTTCCGCAGACCAGAGTATTGGCTTTTTTACGACAAGACCATTTCCGCTTGCGGATGGGCTGTGTTCCGTTCAGGTTAATGAATCCAATATCTGCCGGGCATTCCATAGCTGGATGATGCATCTGCCGGTCAGCCGCCTGGTGATGACGGCACAGGAAACGGCAGATGTTTTGGAAAGTATGGATAATGATGTACAAAATGAAAGGAGAGCGTATGAAAAAACAATTTAAACGTCTTGCAGCCTTTGCTGCAGCCACGATGATGACGGCTTTATTGGCGATAACTGCTTATGCGGAAACCACTATTGCCGTTGAGGGAGTTAAGGTTCCGCTGTCTACAGTAAACCGAAATACCCATGAAGCGATGATTGGGCAGTTCACGTTTTCAAAGACGCCTATTCCCGGAAAGCCTTTATTAGAGAGCGAGGTTCCGTTGGAAGAAGTTGCCGGTTATGAATGGAAACGGGTATACATGTATTTTGATGATCATGATACAGGATTTACCTATGCCCGTGATATTGATAATGCCAAGGATTGGGGTCAGCAGTTGATTGAAAGTGATTTAGGGCTGAGTCATGGACCTTATCATGTACAGACCTTTACCATTACGAGCAATAATATCGACTATACACAGTGCATGTATATTAATGCGGAGTATAGAGATAAAGGCGGGATGTTTTACTTTTTCCGTGTGCCGATAGGTTTTACGGGAAAAATAAACTTTATTGTTCATCCGACAAAGTATGAAGACGGAAAGAGAGTATCTATTAAATCATCAGAAATTGTTTTCCAGTTAAATGACGGAGTTCCTCCGATGCCATGGGTAACGCCAGGCTGGCAGCAGGATGCTTTTGGATGGAGGGTGCTGAATCCTGATGGTTCTTATGTGGTGAATTCGTGGTATCAATCACCAGAAAGCGGTATGTGGTATTATATGGGGGCGGATGGTTACATGTTGACAAATACTTCTACACCGGATGGTTTATGGGTGAACGAGGACGGCGTACGGGTTCCGTAAATATAACGAAGAGTGATTTAATTTTGGGCAGATTGCCCGAATAGTATACAGGGAGAGTAGTAAATAAGGCTTTTGTGATTTTATACATAAAAAAGCATCTTCATTTATCGCTGCGGGGGAATTTGGCAGGGATGAAGGGAGGGTGCTTTTTTCGTCCACGGAAAGGTGCGGTGAAATAAGGAGTAAAAGAAACGTTGATTTCAATTTAAGATATAATCCCCGGAATGCATGAAGTATCCGGGGATGAAATTTATCGTTATTTCTGCGCTGCCTTCTTTGAAAATGCAGTTGTTACCAGTTCTTCATAGGGAACCCGTTTGGGGAGTTCTCCTCCTTCTTCCAGGATATTCTGCAGCAGGAGGAAGCTTTCTTCTTCAAATACAGTATCTTCCTTCCAGGTATCCTGATCCTGATAGCGCTTAACGATCGTCGTCAATGCTTCCAGCGAGGTTTCCTTAAACTGCGGCTGAATCGTTTTGGCAATTTCCTCCGGGGTGTGGGAGTTGACATAGTTCAGACCTTTTTGGATCGCATTGGTAAACTTTTGAATAATCTGTGGATTGGTTTCCAGATAGCTTTTTTTGGCGCTGTAGGCAGTGTAGGGCACATAGCCGGATTCTTCGCCAAGGGAAGCAACGACGTATCCGTTTCCTTCGGTTTCCAGCGTGGTTGCAAAGGGTTCAAACTCTACACTGTAGTCGGCGTCACTTGAGGGAAAGGCAGCGGCGGTTAAGCCGAAATTAATGCTCTGATCGATATCCAAATCGGCAGCCGGGTCAAGATTGTGCTTTTTTAAGATATACTCAAAAACAAGCTGGGGCATCCCGCCCTTTCTTCCGCCGAGAACCTTTTTTCCCGCCAGCTCTTCCCACTGAAAATCTTCCTGCGGCGTGCGGCTGACTAAGAAGTTCCCGGCCCTCTGGGTGAGCTGGGCAAAGTTTACGGCGTAATCCTCGGAGCCGTTGGCGTAGGTGTAGATGCTGGCTTCGGAACCCATAAAGCCGATATCAGCGTCGCCCGAAATCAGGGCGGTCATTACCTTATCGGCTCCGGCACCATTGACCAGGGTAAGCGCAATGCCTTCCTCTTTAAAATAACCTAACTCGATAGCCGCATACTGCGGGGCATAGAAGATGGAGTGGGCCACCTCGTTTAAGGTCACTGGGGTAAGGCCAAAAGTTTCCTCTTTGCCATGGCAGGCCGAAAGCCCAAGACCGGCGGCAGTGATGGAAAGAACGGACAGAAGGCAAATGCCTTTTTTCCATACCGTCTTATTTTTTTTCATAAAAATTCCTCCTTGTGGAAGTCGCTCTATTACAGTCTATTGAACAAGGAGGAAAAATGTGTTTGTTTTTTACTAATCAATAATCTCCACCGCGTCCGCCTGGGCACCGGCATTGGCAGCGGCGGTAAATTCCTTTACTGCGGCGGGGATGTCTTTTCCTTCACCGACATCCTGGAGCATATTCCACCAGGAGGAGCGGGCTTCTCCCCAGCCGGGGGTAATCTGATAATAATCGCCCAAAAACTTTGTAAAGTGGCTGTATTTATGCATTATTTCGTCATGGGCATAGATATCTTTTATTTCCCGTACCGGAAACTGGGCGGAAGTATGAACCGCTTTTGTGTATTGTTCATCGTCTTCGGTCATAAAAGTGATAAAGGTTTTGGCGGCTTCGATTTTATCGGGATCTCCATGGTCGAAGATGCCAAAGCCCCAAATTCCGCCCTGAAGTTTGGGTTCGCCGGAGTCGGTGGGGAAAGCCATGGGAAAGACTTCAAAATCGACAGCAGGGTTATCTACGGTGTGTGTGATGGCGAGGGAAGCGTTCCAGCAGAAGGCCATCGCCAGTTCACCTTCACAGAATAAATTAATTTCATCGCCGCCAGCCAGGGTAGGTTCGAAGGAGATGCCCTCCAAATCGGAGAGAAGTTCAAGAGATTGAATATTTTCCTGGCTGTCAAAGGTGTAGACGGTGTGATCGGCATCGGTAAAGCTTCCGCCGCTGAGATTGGTAATCAATGCCCTGGTTCCCTGATCGCCGCCCTGATCTTTGCAGTAAACGGCGGCTACCTTTTCATGACCATAGTTATACAGTGCTTTTACTGCCTGGATAAATCCGTCCTTGGTCCAGGTATGGTTGGTTTCGTCAATATACTGCAGGGCATCTGCGGCTTTAAACAGATCATAGTTGATTGCCATGCAGTGGGCGGTCATGCAGACCGGAAATGCATAGAAATGTCCGTTCTGGTGACGGCAGGACGAGCGCACGGCGGTGCTGATTTCCGCAGCTTTTTCGGTGAGCCACAGATCGGATAAGTCCACCATAGCCCCGCTTTCCCCCCACTGTGCCACTAAGCGTTCCGGTCCTTCAAAAATCAGATCCGGTCCTGTTTTATCCTTCAGGGCTGCATTAACCTTATCATCGCCGGTGGAGTAATCCAGATATTCCACAGAAACATGAATATGCGGGTAAGCCTGATGGAAGTCGGCAAGTAAAGGTTCTACCGCTTCGGCATCTCCCCAGCCGCCGACTGGATAGGTCCAGAGGGAAAGTTCGATGTCCTTGTCGTCAAGATTTCCTGTTTCTGCCGGGGGTTCTGACGGGGCAGAGGCCAAATTTTCAGGCTCTTTTGTGGGTGCTGCCTGACAGCCGACGAGAGAAATGCAGGCAAGAACGGTCAGAAGCAGGGCAGATTTCTTATTTTGCATGATCCATAGTATCCTCCTTGTGTTTTTCTTTAAACCTTTCAGTAATGGTTGGTTATTAGTTTAATTTAACATAATTGCCGGGAAAAGTACAGGGGAAAAAGAGTGGTTTTCCCAGAAAAAGCTTGCATTTTAGCCCAAAAACCCGTATAATTTGGTGTAAAAATCAAATTACTGTTCACGTAGGTCTGCGCACTTGCTGCGCTGACTGTAGGTTAAACTGGGCAGTGAGCAAAAATCCCATCGACGAAGGCGATTTTCATGGATTTTTGCCTGTTGCTGTGAACATGTGAACAGTAACAAAATCAAAGAAAATGGTAAAAGAAAAAGCAGCAGCCCATGGAAAGCGGGCGGCTGCGAAAGAACCGGCAGCCGTCTGCGGCTGTTTTGGATAAGATGAAGGAGGATTGGCAGCATATGGTAACATTGTATGACAGCGGTGTATATTTGGTTAATGGCACGGAACTTGTGCCGGAGGCAGAGGCGGCGAAGGTTAAGGCATTAACCGGGAAGGATGCAAAAAAAGAGGAGGCCAGGAAGGGAACGATTGCCTGGTCGATTTTAGAGCAGCACAATGTTTCCGGGGATATGGATCATTTAAAGATAAAGTTTGACGCGATGGCTTCCCACGATATTACCTTTGTCGGTATAGTGCAGACAGCGAAGGCTTCCGGTATGGAGAAATTTCCGATTCCCTATGTACTGACCAACTGTCATAATACACTCTGTGCCGTGGGCGGAACGATTAATGAGGATGACCATATGTTCGGTCTTTCGGCAGCGAAAAAATACGGCGGAATCTATGTGCCGCCGCACATTGCCGTTATCCATCAGTATATGCGGGAAATGATGGCAGGCTGCGGGAAGATGATTTTGGGTTCGGACAGCCATACCCGCTACGGCGCACTGGGAACGATGGCGATCGGCGAGGGCGGCGGAGAACTGGTTAAGCAGCTTCTCTGCGATACCTACGACGTGGCCTATCCCGGCGTGGTTGCGGTGTATCTGACCGGACAGCCCATGCCCGGCGTGGGACCGCAGGACGTGGCCCTGGCGATTATCGGCGCAGTTTTTGCCAACGGCTATGTAAAGAATAAGGTCATGGAATTTGTCGGCCCGGGCGTGGCTTCCATGAGCACGGATTACCGGAACGGCGTGGATGTGATGACGACGGAAACCACCTGTCTTTCCTCGATCTGGCGGACGGATGAGGATACCGAGGATTTCCTGAACCTGCACGGGCGGGGCGGGGACTATCGAAAGCTTGACCCGGCAGATATTGCCTATTATGACGGATGTGTGTGTGTTGATTTAAGCGCGGTAAAGCCGATGATTGCCCTTCCCTTCCATCCGAGCAATACCTATACCATTGATGAATTAAATGAAAATCCGGGCGATATTCTGCGCCAGGTGGAAAAGGAAGCGGAAAAGATCGGCGGGGGAAAGGCAGCGTTTAGCCTGACCGATAAGATTGCGGACGGGAAGCTTAAGGTGCAGCAGGGCATTATCGCCGGCTGTGCAGGCGGAAACTATACCAATGTGATTGAAGCCGCCCACGGGTTAAAGGGTAAGAACTGCGGTGCCGATGAATTTTCTCTGGCGGTATATCCGTCGTCCCAGCCGGTATTTATGGATCTGGTGAAGAAGGGTGCGGTTTCTGATCTGATGGCTGCGGGTGCGATTATCCGCACGGCGTTCTGCGGGCCGTGTTTCGGTGCGGGAGATACGCCCTGCAATAACGGTTTAAGTATCCGTCACACGACCAGGAACTTCCCCAACCGTGAAGGCTCCAAGCCGGGCAATGGACAGATGGCGGCTGTGGCCCTGATGGATGCCCGCTCGATTGCCGCTACGGCAGCGAACGGCGGAATTTTAACTTCTGCCCTGGCGATGGACTGCTGGGATGATGTTCCTGCCTATGAATTTGACCGTTCTTCCTACACGACCAGGGTTTACCAGGGCTTTGGAAAAGGAGAAGCACAAAAAGAACTGATTTACGGGCCGAATATTAAGGACTGGCCCGAGATGAGTCCTTTGGCGGACAATATTGTCCTGAAAGTCTGCTCAAAGATTATGGATCCGGTAACTACAACGGATGAACTGATTCCTTCGGGTGAAACTTCGTCCTACAGATCCAATCCCCTGGGACTTGCCGAGTTTACCTTATCCCGGAGGGATCCCGGGTATGTGGAAAGAACCAAAGCCGTGGATAAGCTGGAAAAGGCAAGGGTTAAGGGAGAGAATCCCGTGGAACTGGAAAAGGAACTTGAGGCGGTATTTGCCGCCATCCGCACGATTGGCGGTCAGGAAAGCGTGGACGTGATGGATACGGAAATCGGCAGTATGATCTATGCCGTGAAGCCGGGCGACGGTTCCGCCAGAGAGCAGGCGGCGAGCTGCCAGCGCGTGATCGGCGGCCTTGCCAATATCACAAAGGAATACGCGACCAAGCGTTACCGTTCCAATGTGATGAACTGGGGTATGCTGCCCTTCCAGATGGAGGAGGAGCCGGAATTTGGCGTGGGTGATTACCTGTATGTCCCGAATATCCGCCGCCAGCTTGACGGGGATTTAAAGGCCATTAAAGCCTATGTTCTTGGGGATGAGGTGAAGGAAATTTCACTTTATATTGCCGATATGACCCCGGAGGAGAGAGAGATTGTCAAGGCGGGATGTCTGATTAATTATAACCGAAACCGCAGTCAAAAGAGGTAGACGTTCTAACGTTAATGTGCTATAGTAAGGGGAGAGATAGAAAGCTGGAGCAGGTTGAAATTTAACAGAAAGCCTGCTCATGGAAGGGGTTGCATAATGAACAAAAAGATTAAAACAGAAGCAGTCGATCATCTCTTTCAGGCAGTATTAACCTTAAAAACACCCGAGGAATGTTATTTGTTTTTTGAGGATGTCTGTACCATTAATGAACTGCTTTCGCTGTCCCAGCGCTATGAAGTGGCAAAGATGCTGCGGGAGGGAAAAACGTATCTGGAAATTGCGGAAAAAACCGGTGCATCCACGGCGACCATCAGCCGGGTCAACCGTTCGTTAAACTACGGAACCGACGGCTATGACATGGTATTTGAGCGGCTTTTCCCGGACAAGATGGAAAAAAGAGAGAAGAAGGACGGGGGAGAAAGCAGCCGGTAGGAAAAGGCAGATAAGAAGTGCCAGAACTGGAAAAGGTAAGATAAGAAGTGCCGGAACTGGAAAAGGCAGATAAGAAGTGTCAGAACTGGAAGCAATAAGGAGGAAAGCAGCATATGAAGCGGATAAAACAGTGGATAGCGGCCTTGTGCATGACCGTTTCGATGACGATGACGGCTTTTGGCGGTCAGTGGATGCAGGATAACTCTGGCTGGTGGTATCAAAACGATGACGGCTCCTATCCGGTAAACTGCTGGCAGTGGATCGACGGGAACGGCGACGGACTGGCTGAGCGCTATTATTTTAATGCCAGCGGTTACTGCCTGATGAACGGACAGACGCCCGACGGTACCTTTGTCGATGCAAACGGGGCATGGATAGTCGGCGGTGTGGTGCAGACGCAGGCGGTGAACCTGTCCGGGGCGGCGAATTTATCAGGTGCTGTGAATAGGAACAGCAGTAATAGCTGGGAGGCTGCTGCAAATGCGGGATCAAGCGGCTGGCAGAATACCGGCAATGCAGCGTCTGGCGGTTGGGAGGCTGCGGGCAGTACAAGTACGGTAAATGCAGGGAGCAGTTCCGGTTACACAGCAGAGGCTGCCGTCTGGCTTTCAGCGACAGGAACGAAGTATCACAGGATTCCCAACTGCGGAAGGATGAACCCAAACAAGGCACGCCAGGTTTCCTTAGATGAAGCTGTGGCGGGGGGATATGATCCCTGTAAGAATTGTTATTAGAGAAGGCGATTTTCATGGATTTTTGTCTGTTGCTGTGAACATATAAACAGTAACTATGTGTTTGTGTTTTATAAGGTTTCGTGAAAATTTATAAGCTTTTGTGAAAAAGAGAAAAAACCACCGGTTCGGATAAAGGAAAATCTTTCCTATCTGAATTTGGTGGTTTTTGCAGGTTGTATTTGTTTTTTATGGTTTTGCAGGCCGTGTTTGCTTCTGTCTTTCTTATTTTGCAAATTTAGTTGGTTTCCTCTTCACAGATTTGATCGATAAGTGTTTCTATCATCTGTTTTTTCAGATAGACATCAAAGGCCAGTGCACAGATAAAAGAAAAAAGCTGCAGGTAATCCCGGTCTTCTTTTGCAGCTTTAGAAAACGTTTCCTGGGATTTCTGGAATTTATCGGTTACATCGGATTTAAGGCGTTCCATCTGATCTTTTTCCATGGAAAATACTTCACGGTAAATATCCTCTAAAGATAATCCTCCCGGTTCGTCGAAATGTTCTCCAATTAAGGGTTTGAAGAGATGCTCAATATCATGGAAGGACAGAAGATTTTTAAAATAGTAAATAAAAATCAGCATCAGCATATGTTCTTTGGAATATTTTTTCTTTACCGGAGGCGGGAGCAGATTATTTTTCGCATAATTATTAATCATGGTTTTGGTTAATACCTTATCGTCCGGGTAGCGCTTGGTATGTTTTAAATGCTCATCCATAAAGGTGGTTACCTGATCCATGTAAAGCTGGATATTAGGAATATCTTCCGGCTTAATATAGGAAATGCTCTCAAGTCCGGACAGCAGTTTGGAAAGCCGTTCCTGGTTTGTTTTCATTCGTTGTTCCTCCATTCGACAGGGATGCTTCAGGCATAAAAAAGTTCCCCCATGCCTTGTATTATATAGTATTTAAAACTAGATGACAAGAGGGGGATGTTATTTATTTTTATAGGTGTTTTGAAGGTGTAAAGTGTGCGGAATTTTGTTTTTACACCATTTTTACACCAATTTTTTTAAAATGGGTTTTTCAGGAAACAAAGGCGCTTAATCCTTGGAGGGGGGGCATATTTCGCAACGTTGCGTTTGAACATTTGCAACGTTGCAATCCCATCTCAGGCATTGGCGGGAATAGAAATCTTTTGAAATTCAAGAGCGCAACACATAAAATAAAGCAAATCGGGCTTTAAAATCGTGCAAGGGTAGAAAGATAAGGGTAAAGGAATAAAAGCCGGAAATCGGCGTAGAAAATCGAATATTGACGTTGCAAGGCTCTGGCAGATATGCTATGATTGGTACATGGGAAAGTCATAGAGCCAGGCGGCTTTACCCTCCACTTTCGGAGGGGCAACCCTCCGATCGTAACCGAAAGGAGGGCTTGCAGATGATTACATACTCTGAATTTATTCAAACAGGTATCTTCATCGTTGCTCTTATCGGATTGTGTTATACAATCTTTAAGGGTAGTAAATAGCCGCCACTACCGCAAATAGTGACGGCTAATGCTGCAAAGCG